>Ga0209723_1000317_pt1 | contig 93875 bp, 71 predicted proteins | sample BiotimSIPDNA_2_FD_185750 | JGI IMG/M metagenome (GOLD analysis project Ga0209723, IMG submission 185750) | Anaerobic biogas reactor microbial communites from Washington, USA - Biogas_R2 time_0 SIP DNA (SPAdes) (version 2) | ecosystem: Engineered > Bioreactor > Anaerobic > Unclassified | place... | reverse complement strand
ACAGGAAATCAATCGCATTGAACAGTGGCTGAACACATATCCCCGGAAGATACTGGACTACAGGACGCCACAAGAAGAATACACCCGGGTCGCTTAACAACTGCGACACTTAATATTGCAATCCGCAGCTTCCGACGAGTTCGGTGAAATAACTTGACGGAGAAACGCCGATGAAATATGCTGAAACGAGAGTCCTTAATGATTATTGACTCTGTTCGAAATATCGGACATTTTTTTCAAAAAAAGACGGAGGTGTTATATGACCAAGTGTTCAACGTGCGGATTTGAGGCGGAAAACGCCAGTTATTGTCCGGAATGCGGAGAAAAGATAGTTCGTGAGCCGATATCGGCGGGGGAAGATCTTTCGAGCCAAACCGTTTCCGAATCTCAGGTGACGGATTCTCCGTTCGTTCCCCAAAGCGGAGCGGCAAGCACCACGGATTATACCGGTGAGAGCCCGGTTGTTACGGCTGCCCCGTATCAGGCATCCTCGGGGATTTATGAGAAGAAAGTTGACGGATCCGGACAAATGATTTTTGCTGTGGTAAATATCGTAATCAGCGCACTTCTTTGTTGTTGCTGTATCGGTATTTTCCCGTTGATTTTCGCGATTATTGCGGCTGTTTTTGCTTCCGGAGCGAATAAAGCGGTAACACAGCAGGAAGCCGAAGACAAGCTCAAGACCGCGAAAATACTCAACATTGTGGCATTGGTTGCCATCGTTCTATGCATTATCGGAGTCATTATCGGCTTTGCCCTGAACGGCAGACAAGCGATGGATCCGGAATATTGGATGGAGCAGTATAGTTTCAGCTACAATTACTAATCCGAATCATTCGCGATCAGCATCTTACATTTTGCCCCGCGGGATGTTATCCCGCGGGCGAAATGTTAACTGTATGTTTTTTTATCGGAAGGCCCGAAGACGTGTCTTGCGGCCGGTTCCGTTGTATAATCATATATACTGAATACGAACTCAGGGGCGTATTATTTCAACAAACGAAGAGGTGGCGTCAATGAAAAAATGTCCTGTATGCGGAGTAATGATGGGCGATAACGTTGCCCGTTGTTTTATGTGCAAGTATGATTTTCAGAAAGCTGCGCGCGAGGGAGAAGATGTCGCCCAGAAGGAAGCGAAGGAATTCATCACCAAGGCCGAAGAAGAGAAAAGGAGCCAGGTTGAGGACAAGAAGGCGGATGAAGAAAAGTTTATCGCCGAGCTCAAAGAGCGTTATCAGAAGGAGATTGACAATCTAACACAACAATACGAGGAAGAAAAGCTTCGAATAGAGTCGGATTATCTGAACCTCAAGAAGAAGGCTCTGGATGAGAAATCGAAGCTGGACAAAGAAGTTGAAGCCATCCGAAAACAAATCGAGGATGAGAAGAAGAAACTAACGGACTCGGAGGAGGAAAGCAGGAAGATTCTGGAAGAAGCCCGGAAGCAGGGGGAAGCCGAAAAGGCCAAACTCATCAAGGAAGCCGAGGACCAGACCGAAAAGCTTGCCGTCCAAGTTCAAAAAGAATATAAGGAAGCCATGGCCCGGAAACAGCAGATGCTGGAGGAGGCCAAGGAAGCTGAGGAAACGACACTTAAAATCCGCGAGCTGGCCAAGGAAGCACAAAAGGAAAAGGAAAAGGCGGAGGCGGATTTCGAGAAGCTTAAGAAGGATATTGATTCCTACACGGGCAAGCTGGATGAGGAGAAACAAGAGGCGGTCCGAAAAGCCCAAGAGGAAGCGGCCGAGGCTAAAAAAGAAGCGCTTGCGATCGAAGAACAGAAAATCAAGGATGCGGAGAACCAATACAAGGAAATCGTTAAGCAGGCGGAGGGCGTAGCCGAGGAAATTGAGGCAACCCGAAAACAGGCCGAAAAAGAACTGTCACTGTATATTGAGGAAGCGAAAAAGGCGATTGCGGAAACCGATAAGGCAGCGGAGGATCGGGATCGTCTGTCGGAAGAAGCCAAGGCTTTGAAGGCTGAACTTGAAGCACTTCGAACCGAAATCGGAGAGAATCGAAAGAGCAAGGATCAATTAGAAAAAGAGGCGGATGAAATTCTCGCATCCGCCAAACAGGCCAAGACTGAAGCCGATAAAGAAGCCGAAAAGATCATCGCCACCGCGAATGAAAGCGTTGAAGAAGCGCGCAAGCAAGCCGAATCGATATTGACGGAAGCCGCGGAAAAAGTAACCGAAGCGGAAACGGAAGCGACGGGAATCATTTCTTCCGCAAACGAAATCGTGGCTCGTGCCGAAAAGCAGGCCGAAGAAATTGTCGCCGAGGCGGAGAGCGCCCGGGATAAAATCCGGGAAGAGGCGGAAGAAGTTCTTGCATCCGCGAACGAGGTGAAGGCTCAGGCGGAACGACAGAGCGAAGAAATCGCCACCTCCGCGAACGAACTGAAGGAAAACACCGAGAGAGAAGCGCAGGAATTGCTTCGCGATTCCCAGGAACAGAAAGCAGAACTCGAAAAAGAAATCGAGAAGTTGAGTACCGAATTCGAGAAAATGAAAATGGCCGCGGAGGAAGAAACGGCTCAAATCGCTGCGGAACTGGAGCAGGCCAAAGCAGTTATTGAGGAATCCAAGACGGCGATGAAAGACGCGGAGGTCGAGGCGGAGATTTTCATATTCGAAGCCGAAAAGCGAGCTCTTGCATTGAAAGAGGCCGCTTTAAACGAAAGCGAAAGAGGTCGGATGCAGAAGATTATCGAGGAGAAGGAGCAGTTGATCGAAGAGATGAGCAAGGCAAAGGAAGAAGCCGAGAAGAGAATCGAAGAACTCGAGAAACAGATCGAAACGGCTCAGTCGGCTATCGACGAGCTTCGAGTACGTACGGAGGCTCTGGTCGTATCCGGAGGGTCCGGTTCATCCGGGCCGATGGAATACGAGGTCGAAATTGTGGCACATACCGAGGCCGGTGAGATCAATGCGGAAGTTATCGCGAAAACACTCGCCAAGAGATCTTCCGGCGGCTGGCGTCTCCACACGATTATCAATGACGAGGGCGGAAAGATTCTGTCTACTTTGGGCGGAGCCGAAAACATTTCCCTATCGGGCGGTCCGATGATCAAAGAAGACCGGACGATTATGGTGTTTGAGCGACCCGCTACATAATCGGTGATACATGTTCGGTTTCCACATCGCTCGTAATGAGCAGAGAACGCAGTTCATTTTTCCTGCGGGTCATTGCGGAACGGGCAGATGACGGATCGGGCTTTGTGTGGGGTTTTCGACCCCACACTTTTATGCCCTTTCCTTTTCTTTTTCGTGAAAGTGTGCATGGATTACACAATATATGAGATGGACAATAAGTCGAAAAGAACTTGCATAAAGGCTTATTTTTTGTGGATATTGTGGAGTTCGCATAGTATAATGCCAATATTAGCTTATCCAAGGAGGACAGATACATGATCAATTATCCGGCTGAAAAGGTCCGCAATATTACCTTGTTAGGGCACGGCGGATCCGGAAAAACAGCGCTCGCCGAGGCGATGTTGTTCTGCGCCAAATCAATCGACCGCATGGGGAGGTCGACGGACGGAAACACAACCATGGATTTTGATCCGGAAGAAATCAGAAGGCAAATATCGATTAATACGACGATTGCCGCGTGTGAGTGGAAAAATACGAAAATGAATATCATCGACACGCCCGGCGATTTTGACTTTTTGGGTGAGACAATGGCGGGCATTCGTGTCGCGGACAGCGCAATCGTTGTGCTCGCTTCCAAGGGAGGCATTCAGGTCGGCGCGGAAAAGGCGGTGCGTCTTCTTAAGAAGAAGAATGTCCCGTATATGTTTTTTGTCAACAGAATTGACGAGCCCAATGCGGACTTCGAAAATATTACCGAGGAGCTCCGCAGTCAGTACGGTGTGTCCGTAATCCCGCTTTCGATTCCCATCGTAAGCCAGGAGAAAATTACCGGAATCATCGACGTAATGAATAAACGTGCCTTTTCCATCGACGCAAAGGGCGCTTCCAAGGAAATCCCTTTTCCCGGCGAGTATGAGGAGCGGGTCACCAAGCTTCATGAACAAATTAATGAGGTGGTCGCGGAGAGCGACGAGGAGCTCATGGAGAAATATTTCTCGGGCGAACCCTTCACGGAGGATGAGTTCCGCAGGGGAATCCACGCAGGTTTTCGTGAAGGAAGTCTGCACCCGATCTTTGCGGGATCTGCGCTGAACAACTGGGGCGTGGAGTTGCTGATGAACAGCATTTCCAAGGACACTCCCTCGGCCGGGGCGAAGAAATCGATCGCGGCGGAAAGCCCGGACGGAAATCCGATTGAGGTCACAAATACCGATACGGAGCCGATGTCCGCATTTGTATTCAAGACCATCGCCGATCCGTTTGTCGGACGAATCAGCCTTTTCCGGGTATACTCCGGAGTTTTTAAGGGAAATACGACCGTATATAACGCGGACAAAGAGAAAGAAGAACGGGTCGGCGGATTGTTTTACATGGTCGGAAAGAAGCAGGTTCAAGCCGACCAAGTCGGATCCGGAGACATCGGGGCGGTGGCCAAACTCGTTCTTACCCAGACCAACGACACGCTTTGCGATAAACAACGACCGGTCATTTTGCCGAAGATCAGTTTCCCGACACCGTGCCTTACCATGGGTATCGTTCCGAAGGTTAAGGGCGAAGAGGATAAGATCGTTGCCGGACTCAATAAACTGGCGGACGAGGATCCCGTATTCACGGTCGTTAACGATCCCGAAACCAGACAAATCGTTATTTCCGGTCTCGGCGAGCAAGAGATCAACGTTCTTAAAAGCAAGCTGAAGAATAAATTCAACGTCGACGCCGATCTTGAAGAGCCGCGTGTTCCTTACCGCGAGGCAATCCGGAAGAAGGTTAAGGTTCAGGGCAAACACAAGAAACAATCCGGCGGACACGGGCAGTACGGGGATGTCTGGATCGAGTTTGAGCCGGTCGAGTCCGATACGCTCGTTTTCGAGGAAAAGGTTTTCGGCGGATCGGTTCCGAAGAATTATTTCCCCGCCGTTGAAAAAGGTCTGATGGATTCTGTCGGTCGGGGCGTCTTGGCCGGTTTTCCGGTTGTAAACCTGAAAGCGACATTGGTTGACGGCTCGTATCACGATGTTGACTCTTCCGAAATGGCCTTCAAAATCGCTGCGGGCTTAGCATTCAAGAACGGTCTCCCGCAGGCCGGTCCGGTTTTGCTGGAACCGATCAGTTCGGTTACCGTGCATATCCCGGAAGATAAGCAGGGCGATATTATGGGGGATATGAATAAGCGGCGCGGCCGGATTATGGGCATTGACGCGGACGAAGACGGATCGGTCATTTCGTGTGAGGTTCCTACCGCGGAGATGGCCTCCTATGCCACGGATCTTAAGTCAATGACTCAGGGGCGCGGCTGGTATACGATTCAACATGCCCGTTATGAGCAGGCTCCTTCGGATGTCGCTTCTAAGGTAATCGAAGAGCGTAAGGCCCTCCTCGAGGAAGACGAGTAGGACGATCATTTACGGACCAACAACAAAAAATCCGGTGCACGTGTACCGGATTTTTTTGTGAAGGATTTTCGTGACACGAGTCGGATAAAATCGAATGAAATGAGTCTGCGACGACGTTTGTCCTCAGTAATTGATTGCAAAAATGTATGCGTCGCTCTCATCCGGAAAATGTGCTACCTCCAAGAAATTTTCGAAGAAAAAATCACTGTTTACAACGTATTCGCCTGCCTCATTCTGATAGCTTCGTAATTCGATGTCCAAAATGATATATTCGATACCCTTTTCGCGACAGAGCCGACGAAACTCCTCCGGATTTCCGTTACATCCGGTGATCAAATACTCATAGTCATGAAAACGCGAGTCGGTATCGTGGCCGGCCGACCAAGCGTAATATGGGTGTCCGTAATAGATCATTCTTCCCGACAGGAAGAAATTGTGGATGTACCAGTTGCGCGTGAGAAAAACGGAACGTTCGGGTGTGTTTTGCTCAATCCATTCGACCATTTCCGATTCTGTGTTTAAACAGATTTGCCTGCTGTTTCGATTATGTTGAACAAACCATTCGCTGATTCCGGTTCCCGTAAGGGAGAGAAGCAGAACGATTGCGGTGACGACTCCGAGGATTCGAATGACAACGCAAAGCCATATAGAAACGGATATCGAGCAACTCTCCGCGCTTTCGGTCTTTTGCTTGCTTCTGTTTCGGGAATAAACCGGAAGAAGAAACAGAACGGCCAATACACCCGCGATAAAGATATCCAAAAGAAGAAAGCTCAGCTGAATGAACTTATGGTTGGCGAGCAGATCGCGGGAGACCAGGGCGAGAAACGCAAAGGTAAACGGAAGACAAACAACTCCAAGAATGATAATCCGGTATTTATTCCGGTCACGGATGAAGTCGTAAATTATCAGACCGATGAAAAGCAGCAAAGGGATGATTACGGCAAATCCGCCAAGCTTGAGAATGTATTCCGCTATGCCCGAAAAAGTGGGCTCATAAAGAATAAATCCTGAATGCTGTCGAAGAGAAACCACATTGCTGACATTTCCTGCAAAAAAGGTGGTTTGAAGGAAGGATGAACCGACAGCCGCAATCGCGACCGCAGCATACGAGAGGCGATTTTCCGAAAAAACGGCCATCCCGAAAAGGATAATCATCGCGCTGATCAGCATCGATCCGTGGAAAAACGGAACGGTGATTACGAGAACGAAAGCGACGACCAGAAGAGAATTCGGAGACAGCGGATCGGATCTGCGCCAGATCCAGGCGGACCGCGAAGCGAAAAAGAGGCGAAGCTTTTCCCGAATTCCGCCGGTCTTGTTCAGGTGCAAAAACATCCTTCGAAGATGCGGAATAAAGAGAAACAACAAAATAAGCACCACGGAAACTCCGAGCATCAGGTGCCGCTGATTGGCATACACATTGATTGCCCAAAGGCCCCAATTGTCATAGGGGGTCAACTCGTACCAGCTGTCCTGCTCCGAAAAGACCCGGAACAAGCGGCTCAAATCCCATCCGTAGGAGCGGATCAGATCGGACATTTGGTAGAAGATATTGAGAGAACTGCGAAACAACACCAGAGCGGGAACGATTGCAAAGGCAAGCCGCCTGCCGGAAAGAAGAACGGCGAGTGTTCCGAGAAGGACAATCGCTCCCGCAAATGTCAAAATGAACGGGATATTAAATGCGAAGTCCAGCGGAAGTCCGAGCAGGTTCAGGTTTCCGCAAAGGAAGTAGAAGAAAAAATGATACTGGATCTTATCTCCGGGGAAATGCGGATACTGAGTCGGGAAGTTTGATCCTTTTGAAAAGGAAGACGCGACCGCGATATGAGGCCCGAAATCGCTCGCAACCGACTCGCCGACGCAAAGGCGGGAAGCATCCATGTGAAAAGAGTAAAAGCTGATATATGCGGCAGCCGCTACCACCCCGATCGTGACCAGGGAAAGCATCAGGATCATCGGAACGGAACGATCAAAATCGAAATTCCGAGCAGGATGATCTCCCTTGTCCGTTGTATTCGACACATCGATTTTTTTCATGTTTCGGAGAATGGCCTTCTGTCCGAATAGGCTTCCGAGATAACAGAAGAGACAAAGCGCAAAAATGTTTGCCGGATAAAGCGGATGCATATCCCCGGGCACGAAACGGTAGAAAAGGAATGCGGCATAATAGGTAACAAACGTGACCGACATCACCCCGATCACCATTCCGGCGGGAAGGGTGAACAAAATGGAGGGGACCTTAACGGAAATATCCTGATTCGGGGCAATACCTAAAAAAAGCCTTCGGACATCCGGCACCATGAAGCGAATGAATTGGGTGCCGAAAAACAAGCAGACAAGAAGATACAGGACTGCAAACATTTACGACTCCTTCCCCTTTGTTGCGTTTTCGGGACGGATATTCAAGTCCCGGACGGACCGGGTGTCTTCGGAAATAATGTATCGAGGACGATTCTTGACCTCATCGAAAATTAAAGCGATATAGGTTCCGATTAGCCCGAGACTGATCATCAGAGAAGCGCCGACGGCCAGGTTAACGATGATTACCGTGGTGAATCCGCTTGCCGCTTCCCCGGAGAAATAATTAATGAGAGTCTGAACCACGAGGATCAGTGTTCCGATAAGAAATACCGATCCGATCAAAGTAATCAGGTGCAACGGGATGGCTGAAAAGGAGGTAATTGCGTGGACGGAAAGGCGAATCAGGCCGCTGATCTTCCAACGGGATTTCCCCGTCTGTCGATCGGCTACGTCAAAGAAAAAGGTGGTGCGCTTAAATCCGAGCCAGGCGGAAAGACCGCGAAAAAAGGTGTTGTGTTCGGAAAGCATCCTCCATTTTGCGACGACCTTCCTGTCCAACAGTTTGAAATCAGAAGCGTCGGACAGATCATACCCGGACAGACGCCGGAACAATCCATAGAATAGTTTCGCCTGAATCTTTGAAAAAAAACCTTCCCGGCCGCGGCTCGACTTGACCCCTTCCACAATTTCGAAACCATCTTCACGCCAGAGACGCAACATCTCGGGGATGCTCTCCGGCGGATGCTGAAGATCTCCGTCCATCAAAATGACCGCGTCCGCGTCTGCGGTATCCAGACCGGCGCATATTGCGGCCTCCTTCCCGAAATTTCTGGAAAGGCTGATGCCGCGGACCTTCTCGGGAAACTCCCGGGCCGCTGCTTCAATCGCTTTCCAGGTGCCGTCGGAAGAACCGTCATCAATCATAAGAAGCGAATAGTGAAGATTCAGCCCGTCCAACAGCGGAATCATACGCTCCACCGTTACGGGAATTTGCATTTCCTCATTGAAAAAAGGCATAAGGACAATCAGATCCATATCCAAGCCCATCCCTTTCCGGATCAATTCTCACAATAATCTTAGCATATGTACTCGTGAATAAAACTACTCTTCGATTACATTTGAGCGGGCTTTTTGGACTGCGAATATCGAAATCGGTGAATCGCTGTGATATATTCTATATGTTCATCTTTTTTTTCGGAGGAACTTATCGAATGAGAATCGTTGTATTGGCCGGCGGACTGAGTCCCGAGCGGGATGTGTCCTTTTCTTCCGGCAGTTTGGTTGCGAACGCGCTTTTGGAAAAAGGACATGAGGTCGTAATGGCGGATTTGTACGAAGGAATCGAACTGTCGTCGGATGCGTCGGATGTTTTCATCTCACCGTCCGACGCGTTTCGCTACTGTTTTGACATCCCCGACACCGCCCCGAATATTCGCGAAATCATCGCTCGAAACGGCGGTCGCGAGGAGCCGATCGGCAGAAATATTTTGTACCTTTGCCGCCTCGCGGATGTCGTTTTTATTGCCTTGCACGGATCTGTCGGGGAAAATGGTCAATTACAGGCGGTTTTGGAGTGTCACGGCATCCGGTACACCGGAACGGATTATTGCGGAAGTCTTTTGGCAATGGATAAGGATTTGTCCAAAAAACTGATTCGGCTCGCGGGTGTTCCGACGGCGGATTGGTTGTTGGTGAAGCCGACCGGGGAGTCTTTACGCGAAGTAAGCGAGACGATCGGTTTCCCGTGCTTTGTCAAGCCGGTCCATTGCGGCTCAAGCGTGGGTATTTCCAAAGCGAACTGCGAGGAGGATTTTCTGACCGCAGTGCGTTTGGGCAATGAGTACGAGTCTACGGTGATGGCGGAAAAGATGGTTTCCGGCCGTGAGTTTTCGGTCGGTATTCTCGGCGACGAGGCACTTCCCGTAATCGAAATCATCCCGCACGAAGGCTTCTACGACTATAAAAACAAATATCAGAAGGGCCTGGCGACGGAGGTTTGTCCCGCAGACCTTACGAAAGAGCAGGCCGATCGTGTTTCTCGCTATGCGCGGATGGTCCATCGGGCATTGCGTCTGGGCAGTTACTCGAGGATTGATTTTATTCTCGACAAGGACAATGAGTTTATATGTCTGGAGGCCAATACCCTTCCCGGCATGACCCCGACCAGTTTGCTCCCCCAGGAGGCCGCACAGGTCGGAATCAGTTATGCGGAGCTGTGCGATCGAATTGTTCGAATGTCTTATGACGGAGAACGGTAATACGGTTAATCAAAGGATAAAGGATTAAAAATTCCGGTCGGATTTATAAACAGGCGGTAAGAATATGGGAGTCGGCATAATCGGGGCGGGACCCGCGGGGTTGATGGCGGCGATCGCTGCCGCCGAGAACGGAGCCCATGTGACCGTTTTCGAAAAGAATACATTACCGGGACGCAAACTCCTGATGACCGGAAACGGCCGGTGTAACGTAACGAACCGGATGTCGATCGATCGGTATCCGGAACAATATTTCGGCAACGGAAAATTTCTCTACAGAGCACTTCATGCGTTTTCTCCGGAGGAGGTCGAACGGTTTTTCGAAGCCTCCGGAGTACCATTAATCGAAGAAAATCAGGGTCGTGTTTTTCCGAAAAGCGGACGTGCTTCGGATATTCTTTCGGCATTGACGGAGCGTGCGGAACACCTCGGCGTTCGGATGGAGGGGCTTGAAAAAGCTTTGGATATTCGCAGGAGCCGTTCGGGCAGGGTCGCCGGGGTCGTTACCGAAAAGGGAATCCGCGAGATCAACGCCTGTGCCCTTTGTACGGGCGGAGAAACCTATCCGACGACCGGTTCAACCGGGGACGGGGCGGTGATCGCGCACCGACTCGGACATACGATCATTCCTCACCGTCCGGCGCTCGCGCCGCTCGACATCGTGCCGAACGAATTGCCGGAGCTTCCGGGCGTTGTGTTGCACAATGTCCGGACGACGATTTTACAGGGCAACAAGGCGATTGCCCGAAGGTCCGGAGATGTTCTTTTTACCCATCACGGATTGTCCGGTCCCGCTGTGCTGCCGCTGGCAAGATTTCTTCCGACGGATCCGTCCGAGTACGCGGAGGGGATCCGGATTGAACTGGATTTATGGCCCGATTCGAAGGAAACGGGAGTAAAAGATATGATGATGCGAAGAATCGAAAGCAACCGAAACATGAAAATGATTCAAATCTTCCGCGAATACTTTCCCGCATCGTTTCTTGTGCACCTTTTCGAGCGAGCCGGCGTGTCGGATCAGGTGTTTGCCCGCGATCTCAGAAGGGAAGACCGAAAAAAACTGCAAAGTTCGCTTCGCGGGCTTTCCTACAGAGTATGCAGGACGCCGATGTTTTCGACGGCAATGGTAACTGCGGGTGGCGTGAGCCTTCGAGAGATCGATCCCGGAACGATGGAATCGAGGCTGGTCGAGGGTCTGTTTTTTGCGGGAGAGGTGTTGGATATCGACGGTGAATCGGGCGGATTTAATCTGCAGGCGGCCTTTTCAACCGGATTTCTTGCGGGACGCTCTGCGGCCGAATTCGCGGCAAAATCAAGAACGAAGCATGAATGATAAGCATAAACGATGATTCGGGAGCGTGCACGAAGGTGAGAAAAATCATTGCGTATGACGCGGATCCCGAAATGCTTTTTTCCCGACTCCGGGACTTGCCGGATGCGATTTTTCTGGACAGCTCCCTGGTGAACGACACACTCGGGAAATATTCGATTATTTTGGTTGACCCTTTTGCCGAGTTGACGATAAAGGGAAAACATGCATTTTTTCAACGGTTTTCACCGACTCCTTCCGACGGTGTGAAAAAACATCGTCCGGGATCCCGGTATCCCTTTGAAAGCGCAACATTTGAAGTGATTGATGATCCGCTTGGTGTTGTCGAGGCAATGATGGAGTATTTTCATATGCCGGAAGCAAACGGCGCAACTTGTTCCGGTCATCGGTCCGGTGAAGTGCCGGATGATTCGGAACCGCTTCCTTGCGAGGACGGCTGCGCAGCCGGTTTTTTATCCTATGATCTGGGATTTTCGATCGAAAAAATTCGGGAGCGTGGATATCCCGCTTGCGGTATTCCGACCGTTCAACTCGGGTTGTATGATACGGCCGTGGTGACGGACCATGCAAAACGAGTCACATATCTTTGCGTCGCCGAGTGTCCGAACGGGCGAGCGAATGATTTCGTTTCGGAGCGCGTCACGGATCTTCTTATGCGTATTCAATCGAAAACCGAGCCGGCGGAAACGAAAACGACGCGATTTTCCTGCGGGCCCGCAAAATCCGATTTCAGTGCCGAAAGATACCGGTCGGCGGTTCGCGCGGCAAAAGAACATATTTATAACGGGGATATTTATCAGGTCAACCTGTCACAATGCTTTGAAGGGCGTTTTTCCGGGGATCCGTACTGTGCGTACCGAGCACTTCGTAAAAACGGTCCCGCGCCCTTTTCCGCGTATATGTCCTTGGGTCCGCTCCAAATCCTGTCCGGCTCTCCCGAGCGTTTTTTTGAGACGGACGGCCGCATCATCCGAACACGCCCGATCAAGGGAACCCGTCCCCGGGGGAAATCCCCGGAGCAAGACCGGGCGATGCTCAAAGATTTGCTGGAAAGTGAAAAGGATCGCGCGGAGCTTACGATGATCGTCGACCTGCTTCGGAATGATTTCGGTCGATTCTGTCGTCCGGGGTCCGTACGCGTCGAAAAGCTTTTCGAGACGGAGGCATACGAAAATGTCTATCATCAGGTCGCGACCATCTGCGGTGAGTGTGGTGACGGGGTGAAAATTACCGACATTCTGCGTGCTGTTTTTCCGGGAGGCTCCATTACGGGCGCACCGAAAATTCGAGCGATGGAAATCATTGATGAACTCGAATCAAAAAAACGAGGAATTTATACGGGATCTCTCGGCTATATGGGATTTAACGGTCGGTCGGATCTGAACATCGCAATCCGTACGCTTGTTTGTTATGCCGATCGGTTTTATTATCAAGTCGGGGGCGGGATCGTCTGGGATTCCGATCCGCAAGAGGAATACGAGGAAACCATGCACAAAGGAAGGGCGATTGAAAAGACTTTGAATTCTTTTCGGGTCGACCGGTAAAGGAGGGTCAGGATGCCTCTCGATCATTTGGAGGATCATATTCGAAGGACTGAGTCGAATATCCCGTCCAACACGGATGTGTTCGAAACGTTCTGGGTGACGGATAACGGGAACGTTTTTATGCTGGATGAGCATTTGGAACGCATGAAAAAATCCGTCGGCGAACTCGAACTCGGAGAAACGCCGGACATTGAAAGGCTGAGCGACGAGATTCGGGAGATGACGCAAAAAAAAGAATTTCACAATCGTGTTCTTCGCCTGGAATACTCCGCGAATACGAACGGATCCGCAAATTATTCGATCCATGTCCGGGAGACGGAATCGGGGATGGCTCCAAACCTGCCGATTCGACTCTTGCTCTCGGAGGTTAGAAGAAACCCGAAAAGCTATACTGTTTCCCACAAAACCGGGAATTATCTGGAGAATCGAATCGCGCGGAGGAAGGCAAAAAAATGCGGATACGATGACGCATTGTTTTTAAATACCGACGGCTATCTTGCAGAAACGACGGTGAGTAATATTTTTCTGGTCCGGGATCATACGCTGATTACGCCGAGCGCGGAAAGCGGAATTTTACCGGGAATCGTACGATCATGGGTCCTGGATTACGCGGTTCGAAGCGGTATCGTTGCGCTTTGTATATCCTGTGATCTGGACGAGCTCCGTGAGGCGGACGAGGTTTTTGTGACCAATTCGGTGATCGGTATTCGACCGGTGTCGGAAATCGCTGACGGTGAAAGGGTTATATTCTCTTCTTCGGGATGTATTCATTTTACGGAGCACCTTCAAAAAGCCTATCAGGAAGCGATTTCACACTCAAACGGCAGACGAGAGCCCGAAGAATCGGACAACGAATATAATCCGCATTCTCTTGTATAAGGATCTTTTTTTCGGGTATACTGAAAACCATGAATACCGGGAGGAATGCGGATGAAAAGACAGGATTATATTTCTTGGGACGAGTATTTTATGGGGATCGCACTTCTTTCCGCACGCCGAAGCAAAGATCCCGGAACTCAGGTCGGCGCCTGTATCATCAGCCCCGACAAAAGAATCCTCACCATGGGTTATAACGGAATGCCCGCCGGGTGCTCGGATGATGAATTCCCTTGGGAGAGGGAGGGAAATCCTCTGGACACCAAGTATTTGTATGTCTGTCACGCCGAGATGAATGCCATACTGAACAGCGGAACTTCGGATCTTCGCGGAAGCACCGTATATACCACTCTTTTTCCCTGTGCCGAGTGTACCAAAGCCCTGATCCAGAAGGGAATCATCGAGGTTTGCTTTCTTTCGGATAAATACGCGGGCGATGACTTGTTTGTCGCCGCAAAAAGAATGATGGACTCGGCCGGTGTAAAATATCGAAGGTACGAGCCGACCGGAAGAGAAATAACGATCCGCGTTTAGAAACGACAAGCGTCGGTTTTCTCCGAAAGGGCCGTTTTTCGAAACGGGATCGTACGAAATGTCGCATCGGCTGAAGAAAGGGTCGCCGAGCCCAAGGCGTACAGAAGGATGGAATTCAAATGATTCTTACGGTCAATGAGTTAAGTAAGACCTTCGGCGAAAAGAAGGCGGTCGATCGAATCGGCTTTTCGATGGATCGGCCGGGTGTTTTCGGGCTGATCGGCACCAACGGTGCCGGTAAAACAACGACGATTCGGATGATGCTCGGTATTATTCAGAAGGATTCCGGCTCTGCGCTGTGGAACGGAAAGCCCATCTCAAGAGAAACCATGAGCTTCGGGTATATGCCCGAGGAGCGAGGGATCTATACCAAGACGAAGGTTATCAGCCAGTTGATATATTTCGGTCGACTGAGGGGGATGAGCCACGGGGATGCCAGAAAATCGGCGCTCTCCTGGATGGAGCGACTCGGGGTCCTTGAGTATAAGGATATGATTGCGGAGAAGGTTTCCAAAGGAAACCAACAAAAAATTCAACTGCTGGCCACATTGATCCATAATCCCGACCTGGTGGTCTTGGATGAGCCGTTCAGCGGGTTGGATCCGGTGAACACCGAATTGATTCGCAAACTGATCGGAGAGCTTGTCTCGGACGGGAAATACATCGTAATGAGCAGTCATCAGATGTCGACCGTCGAGGAGTTTTGTGAGAATCTGGTGATGCTCCATAACGGGCAGACCATCCTTAGCGGAAACCTGAAACAAATCAAAGCCGGATACGGACATACGAATCTTGTGGTCCGAACCGAAAAGGATATTACGCCCGTTGCGCAAGAATGCGGTCTGGAGCTTTTGACGAAAAGGGCCGACGAGACCGAATTCAAGATCGACGGCGATGAAATGGCGGAAACATTCCTCAAAAGAATTCTTGCCGAAGGGCAATATCCGATCAAATACGAGATCCGGGAGCCGTCCCTGCACGAAATCTTTCTTGAAAAGGCGGGTGGTCCGAAATGAAACAGATTATTACGGTTTTTCGATTCACTTTTGCGGAAGCGATTCGCAAGAAGGCCTTCCTGATCATTACGTCTATCGTGCTGTTTCTCATCCTCGTCGCTTGCGCCATTCCCTTGATATCCGGAAAAATATCGGCGCCGAAAGACGATCCGAGTAAAACAATCTATTTTGTCGGGGTCCCCGATCGTTTGCCCGGCGCCCGCGAGGCGATTGCGTCTTTATATCCCGAAGCCGAAATCATAAACGGAGACGCAACCCTTGTGGCCCAATACTCCGATGAGGTTCGTACCGACTCCGACAAGGCGATCATCGAACTGACGGAATCGGAGGGCTTTCCCAAGATTCGGGTAACGGCTAAAACGTTCATGTCCTTCATTGACGTAAATCAGGTGAGCGATGTGTTGACCCCGTTATTCGTTCGGGAAGAGATGAAGCGACTGGGTGCGTCGGATGATTTGATCGAACTGTCGCAAATGACACTTCCGAGTGAATTTATCATGGCCGGCAATATGGATTTGAGCGGGTATATCATCGGAATTGCGCTTCTGATGATTATGTTCTTTGCCATTTACTACTATGGATACGGAGTTTCCATGTCGATTGCAAACGAAAAAGCTTCACGGGTTATGGAAACGTTGATCGTATCCGCAAAGCCTTCCCATGTTTTAATCGGGAAATGCCTGGGGATGGGCCTTCTCGGACTGGCTCAGCTTTCGGCGTTTCTGTTGACCGCTGCGTTGGGATATGTGCTTCTGGTGCCCAAGGACTTTACGTTGATGGGTATGCCGCTTTCGCTGTCTGCCTTTACGTTTTCTTCGGCGGTCCTGGTGTTGCTGTATTTTGTTTTGGGTTATTCGTTGTATGCGGTAATGAATGCGGTTTGCGGCGCGCTCGTCGATAAAATTGAGGATTTGAGCTCGGCGATGATGCCGGTGATGTTTATTACGATGGTTTCCTTTTATGTCGGATACTTTACCGCAATATCGGGTACCACGAACATCGTTTCCAAAATCGCGGTCTATGTGCCCTTCAGTTCGCCGTTTGTTGTGCCGTTCAAGCTTTTAAATTCGGATATTTCGATTTCCGACATCGTGATTTCGATTGTGCTTTTGCTTACCGCCGTCGTAGTTGTCGCCTGGTTTTCCGCGCGGCTTTACACCGCATCGGTGCTTCATTACGGGAAAAGGCTGAGGATCAAGGATTTGTATCTGCAGAGAAAGTAACTCCTTTTTTGCGCGAGTAAAACGACCCGATTCGAGAGGATCGGGTCGTTTTCTTTGGAAATATATGAAAAATAGTATTGACTGACGTAGGATACCATATTATAATCAGTACCGTAGAAACCATACTACTGAGGAGGACACACAAATGAATGTACAATTTAAAAAAGGCGTTCTTGATCTATGTGTTCTTTCCATGCTCAAAGACAGTGATCAATACGGGTACGAGCTGGCAAATACATTATCTGCACTGATTCAGATTGCGGACGGAACGGTGTATCCGATTTTAAGAAAACTGGCAACGGACGGCATGGTTACGACATATCTTCAGGAATCTCAGAGCGGGCCCCCGAGGAAATATTACAAGCTGACCGGGCTGGGGCGTAAAACATTAGCGGCACTTTTGGAAGAGTGGCTGACGTTCACCCGGAGCGTCAATCAGATCGTGGGGGGTGAGTGCAAATGACCAGAGAAGAATATTTGGCCGCGCTGAAGCGTGCGCTCGGATCACTCAAAGAAACAGAAATCACGGAGATATGCAGCGATTTTGAAGAGCATTTTTCAATCGGTTTATCTCAGGGAAAAACAGAGCACGAGATTTCCGCGGAGCTCGGTGACCCCCGGATTGTGGCGGACACCTATTTAAACGACAACACGGAACAGGCGTCCGGATACCGGCCGACCGCACAAAATACTGCGGCGATTACGCAAACGGTGGCTCCGAACCAAGTCCCCGAAAAAGATCTGACCGGACCGAGATTGTTTGTAATCCTCTTTAACCTTTTCATCATGATCTGGGTCGCGATTTCGATATATGCGACTATCGTTTCCTTGTGGGCGGCCACAGCCGGCATACTCGTTGCTTCGGGAGCGGTGTTGACGACGATTCCGATCCTTCCGTCCGGAGCGGTGTTGGGTGTCATATTGGCGGGGATCGGGCTGTTCTTCCTGGCCGTATGTATAGGCATTCTCTGCTTCTTTCTGACAAAGCTATCGATTATTGTGACCAGAGAATATGTGAAATGGAACAAAAAAGTATACAACGAGGGCTTCTAGCCTTGAAACGGAGGTGAGAACATGAAAAAATCCACGATCGTCCTGATTATTATTTGCGTTGCGAGCCTGGTCCTGAGTGTGATTCTGTTCGTGGCCTCGGCGATCTCGCTGAAGGGCTTCGGAGTGCGTTGGGCGGATCGGTTCTTCCGGGACAACGTAGTCGAGTGGGACGGAACGGACTGGTACATCGATTGGCAGGAAAGAGGAGAAAACGGTGACGTGAATGTCAAAATGCCGTTCATCCGAATTGAAACGGACGAAAACGGTGAACGTATAGAAATCCCCTTTATTGACATCTCGATCAATGACGGGAAAGGATCGATATCGATCGGTACCCGAGAAAGTGAAGACGAAACGACTGCTTCGGTCGAAGACTCCGATCCTTCTCAAAAGGAGTAACCGGTCGGCCATCATCAGGAAAAAGATGAATCGTGCGCGAATGGAGTAATCCATCAGCGCACGATTCGCATCTACCGATACGGTTGTGAAAGGATAAAAATCGACGACCGGTTTTTTAAGTGATACAATAATGCCTGATTATTTTATCGGAGGGAAAGGTGTGGAAAACGAAACGAGGAAATCCGAAAATGCTGTATCGGCGGTGTTCCGAAAGCCTTGGATGAGCATTGTATGGTTCGTTTTTGTCTTGCTTGTATTGTATTATCCCGGGTTTACGATTCAAGAGAAACTCGGAATGGTCGGATTGGCCATCACCGAACTAATGATTCTGGCGATGGCTCTTATACCGATTTTTATCTCAAAGCAAAAACTTTCCGATGTTTTTCCGGTTAAAAAGCCCGCATTTCGTCACGTCATCGGAGTCGTTCTTTTATGGATCGGTGCGTTTCTGGTCGTGATGGTCGTAAACATCATTTCGTTTTCGTTATTCCCCGAACCCATGCGTCAAATGAATGAGGTAATGGGGAAGACATTTTCAAGCGTCTCCGTTATTGCCTCGATCCTGATTGTCAGCGTGATGCCGGCAATATGTGAAGAGGCGCTTCACAGAGGCTATATTCAATCCACCATGAGAGGCATTCGACGGGATTGGGTGGTCGTTCTGATTATGGGCGTTCTTTTCGGGGTGTTTCATATGTATCCTCTTCGTTTTGCGGGTACCGCACTGCTCGGTGCCGTATTGTCGTATATCATGATTAAGACACGAAACATCATCTACCCCGCGTTCATGCACCTCATCCACAATCTGGTGCCGATTTTGATCGCTTTTTGGCTGTATGGCGATGGTGCCGAGGTTTCGACGACCGGGGATATTTCTTCCGGGCAGGCGGGTAATTTGTTGGTTATCGGTTCCGTTGTTTTGGTTTCCTGTGTGGCACCGCTTCTCATCGCGGGCGGTGCGTCTCTTTTGCGCAAGAAAATTCGTGCGGAGGAGGATCCCGAGGGCAAGAAGGAGTGGAACCGGAAAAAGCTCCGCGTGATTATTGTTGCGGTCTTCCTGTCGGGTGTTCTTTTTATCGGCGGTATGGTCATGGTCTTTATCGGAAGCCTCTCGGGAATGACGCTTCAGGTGTCGGAGCAATTCAGTCTGACCCGGGCTTCGGATCCGAAGGAATACGCCGTGGAAGTGAAGGCCGAAGGGAAATACCTTTTGCAGTACGACCTTGAAACGGATAAAGGCTTGCTTGTCTTCGAGATGTTTGACGAATCCGGGGAGCGTCAGACATTCTTTTTCGCCGACAAAGTTTTCGGAAACAAAACGCTTGATCTAGATGCCGGTACCCATACGATACGCATCAGCGTTATGGACGAAGATATGAAATCGTTCTGCGCGGAGAACGGAATCGAATACGTACAGGATAATTTTGCAGACCTGACACTTCCGGCGAATGAAAATGACCCCGTACAAATCCGTGTGACAATGACCATGATTATGACCGGGTGAGTTTTCGTTCCAGCGATTTTCGCATCAAAACCGCCTCCCCGTAAGGGGACGCAAAGGTGCGCACGGCTTCGAAATCAAATTTCCGATAAAGGGGTTCGGCATCTTCGGTCACCAGAAATAATTCTTTGCATCCGAGTCGCATCGCCTCATCAATCAAGCGGTCAATCAGTGCCATCGAGATGTCCTTCCCGCGATGGAAGGGATGAACGTAAAGCGACGCGAGCCAAGGTCCGATATCGGATATCCCGTGATCCGATTTCCACAGACTGACCATGCCCGCGGGCTTAAAATCATGAACGGCGATCAGACTCAAAGGGATTTCATGTCCGGCGGATCCGGTGAATTTTTCCAGCGAAGCATTCAGAGATCCCTCGGCCTGAGAGCCCCATTGCCCGAATGCCCAACTCGCGCAGGCGGGGATGAATTCCGGGCGGTCGGCAAGCAAAGCGATTTCGAGTTTTTCATCTTTTCGCACCCGATAGAGGAAATGCGGCATGTTCACGCCGCGATAATGCTTTACAAAGTATTTTGTGCAGAACATTCCGAGTCGTTTTGCGACTGCGCGCGAAGGAAGATTGGTGCAGCGGATAATCGAGAAGAGTTCATCGGCTTGAAGGCTTGAAAAAGCGTAATCTCTGACGGCCGCGGCCGCTTCCGTTGCGTAGCCACGGTGCCAGTATTCCTTTTGAAATAAGTATCCGATCTCAAGAACCGGCTTTTCAAAGGGAGTCTGATCGGTAATACCGCATTGTCCGATCATCCTTCCGGTTTCTTTTAGTATTACCGCCCAAAGTCCGTAGCCGTTTTGACGGTAAGAGGTTTGCATTTTATCAAACCAGGAGATCACCTCATCGTCTTGAAAAGCGCCGTTATAGGCGTACATCACCTCTTCGTCCTGAAGGAGGATGCGAAGACCCGGCAAGTCATCGCGCGTCATTTCCCGAAGAAGAAGTCTTCCGGTTTCAATCCTCATATCGGATGTTTCTCCTTTCCGTGAAAAACCGTTGAAAAGGTCAAGGTGAATCCATAACGATTTTATCACATCAAATTCTTGGTTTTATCCGTAATCGCCAAATCAAGCGCGCGAAATGATTTATGACCTCAATTCCCGTAGTACGGCTCGCACGGCGGAGAAACGGTTGAAAACACAATCACCGGATCTTGGTCATAGATGAATACATCATCTCGGAGATCGTTCGTTCCGGATACTCCCTGTTGCGCGGCCAGAACCTCCTGAGATGGAATGTTGAAGGTGATTGTGGCCGTAAATTTACAGTTGCCCAAGGATCCGTCATAATAACCCTTCCAACCCGGCATGTTGTTCGGGTTGGGGCGCAGATAGACGCGAATAAACGTTGATGTGCTTGGCTTGAGAGCAGGAATGGGGAGGAGAACCGTCTCGTACATACCCCAGCCGGATTTGCCTACGGGGTAATAGGAGATTCGAAGTTCGCCGGTCGGACTGGTGTTTTTCTGATTATTATAGATTTGTATATCTACATATGCGGGACGATACATGGCTTGTTTTGACGGCTGTAAGTAATCGACATTCAATGGATTGACACCGCTTATATCCCCAAGTTTCTTCATTTCTTCCGTGATGGTGTGGGAGACCTGATTTTTAACATCCTGCGGTAACTCGTCTACGGGGATTCCAAGCTCCGCAGACGCCGTTTCATAGGCGATTTTCAGACAGTAATCCATTCCCGTCTCGGATAACTCCGTAAAATTCGGCAGGCTCGGGGGTATCCCGACGGATGCCAGTCCATAATCGATCAGACCGGTTACGGCTTTTCGTAAAAACTTCTGCGCATCCTCTCCGAGAAATTCAAAACGGTCCACGATGATACTGACGACGGTCGTCTTTAAGTCGGAATATGCCGTCCGGATTCCTTCGTATATGTCCTCCAAAAGACTGAGATAGTCGGACCAAATTTTCGCCCATCCGCTTTTTTCTTTCAGCGACAAGTGAAACCATGCCCCCGGGGGAAGCATACGGTCGAGAACTTCCTGATACTGCTCCCGTGTCGTATTGGGATACAGATGCATATGCAGATCGTAGGGTAGCAGAAAGTCCCCGGTTTTATTATTTTTGATGCTGAAGCACAATTCTTCCGCCTGAATCGGTCGGGTCACTTCGTAATATTTATCGTATTCGGGAACAGCCCAACGTGGCGGGATGTACCGATGAAAGTCTACGGAAGGAAGACCCGTCTTCACGACAACTTCCTCGGGAGGAAGAGATAAGGGAGGCACGTCCAATACAAAGAGCTCGCTGTCGCCCGTGTAATAGAGTGTAGCTGTCTCGGATACGATCGGGATCACCGTGCCCGGATCATCACCCGGAATGTAATAAACGATACGGAGATAGTACGTGATCGTGTCCTTGCCGAGCTCGGATAGAGTCGGAGCAAATTTAGAAAAATCGACGTAATAGTAACCGGAATAAACACTGTGTGCCGGACTCGTTTCTTTCTTGCTGAATACAAGCCCGTCCGGGTTTCTTAATTGAGCCAATCCGGACTTGAACGGTACAGACGCGATCTGAAAATCGCTTTCCACACGATTTGCGCTCATATTACCCAGCGAAAATGTCCAAACGGGCTCTTCGCCGGCATAGATTACTTTCGACTTGCCTCCTACCGGCACGAATTGATTCTCGTTATTGCCGGCCTTTTCGAACATGTATATTTCCGGCGGTTCGGGAAGATTTTCCGCATGCGGCATCAGGTCGGAGACCGGGTCAATGCCCGGTGTCCCGTACAATACCAGAAAATCCGACGAGGTCACGCCGATTATTTTCGAGTCCTTGTCGAGAAGAATAGCCCGAATATATAAAGGATACTGTGACATGGGAAGCAGTGTATGATTTTCTCCGAGCGAAAAAGAATCGCCGCTGTTCTCTCCGGCCGACCCCGCATCCGAATCGCTCCCCGATATTGCATTCATGATCGCGGAAAAATCCAATTTGAATTCGAAACGGCCGGGTTCGATTTTTCCCTCGGCCAACAATCCGGCGGGTTTTTCGACGGCATAATCCACCCCGCACGGGAAGGGCACACGACTGATTTGCCATACGATGTGATCTGCCGAGGAGCTCTCATTCTCCACCTGAAACCATCGCGCGGCCGTGACGCCGGGTATAATCATTGCACCGTCTTCTTCAATATATTTCGGCGGCAAAGTCGGCGTTGCAGTGGGCGTCGGTGTGGATGTCGGCGGTGCCGATACCCGGAAAACGGGAGACAGGTTATACCACATAAAATTATTGCCGATATAGGCATCAACACGGAAAACGCAACTTGAAGAAACCACGGACGGGATCGTAAGGTCGTACGTACCGTTGTTTTCAATACCGCTTGCGATTGTCGAAAAAGTCTTGCCTCCGTCACTGCTGAAGTAAATATTAATGGAGATTGTTCTTCCCGAATCGATGCTCCATTTGAGCGTAAACGAAGATCCGACGATCCATTCAGCGTCGGCTGCAGGTGTTTCGATGTTAATGATGTCCGATGGATTGGTACCCGGAAGATCCTCAACACGGATTACATCCGTAAAAATCGGCACGGAAGGGATCGGAACGATCGACAGATCCGGAATAAGCGGCAAAAATTCGGTCGGTGACGTTGAAGGTTCCGTCATTTCGGCGATATCCGGGAGGATCGATCCGTCGGGTGCCGGCGGACGACCGTAACCGTCCGAAATAAGAAGTTTGGCGGAATCGGAACAGTCATAGGAAGGAACACCCTCGAATGTCAGTTCTCTGTCCGTGAAGTCCTCGGGGGCAACCACTTCGGCCATTACTTTTTCGGCTTCCGCTATTTCTTCGGACCAATCCTTTGTAGTCGATGTTCCGGAAATTTCATCGGTCGATCCGTCGGTCGACGATTTTCCGGAGCACCGAAGAGCCAGAAAAAGAATCAGAATCAGGATCAGTAACATGCCCGAAACAGCAATGATCAAATGAACTTTTTTATTGTATCGTATCTTCATAGATATACCCGATGCTTTCTTCTTCTGCGGTGCGAAGTAAATACATATTTTATTGTCTTACATTTTCTTGACTGCGTCTATATATAAGAGAGTATCTTTGCATCATTTTCATTCGAATTATAAACGGTACTGATTTCCGTGAAGCAAAGGAAAAGCGATGAGCCGGAAACGCGGCGATGAGAGGAGTGGCTGTCAATATGTTATAATAAAGTGTTACAAAATGTAATCCGAGAGAACGAGGCTGACGGATATGACCATGTGGGATATTCTGAAAATCGAGAGAACAAAGGATGTTTCGGACATTCGAAACGCCTATGTGGATGTGCTGTGCGAAACAAAACCGGAAGAGTTCTCGATACCGGACTTCCTGGCTACGCACGAAGCGTACATCAGGGCATTGATTTACGCTCGTTCCGGGACGGATCCGAATTTCGAGATTCCGGAGGACCGGGGCTCGCTGAAGATTACTCGCGGAGTCATAGCGTATATGGAGCCGATCGTCCGATTACGTGAATTGACACCGCCCGACGCCTCGAAAGCACTGACTCCGCCGGAGGTTGTTTCAAGGCTTGACGACATTGTTCGTTTCTATACGTCCATGATGGCTTTACACGATGATTTTTACAGCCGAATCGAGGTGGAAAACTGGAAGGCGCTTCTTCAGAGTGATTTGATGAGAAGTCAGACGATCATCCGATACTTGCGCTTACCCCTTTTGGCTTCCTGTGCCGCCGAGCCACTTCTGCCGCAGAACGTGTGGCTGTATCTGGACATGGTGTTTCAGTGGAGCAACCCGAATTTTCCGATGCCGAAGGATTATGCCGAGGAGATGAAGATTCTGAAAACGGAGACGGATCCGAGATGGAATCTGAGTTTTGCCCGATTCCGATTAACCAAAAAGCTCCCCGAGCGTACGCAAGTATATGATAATGAAGCGGAATCGGAAACGTGGGCATACCGAAAAGCCCGGCGTCCGTCACCGTATAATACCGATTTTGAAATGTATGCCGCATATCGGAAATTCGCACGCGACGCGATTATCGCCGGAAACGGATCCGCCGCGGAGCGGTGGTTTGTGCGCGCAGCAAACGTGTTTGACGGCGACTCGGATCTTTTCGTAATCTATTTTGATTTCATCCGGGGACTTCGCGACCGCGGGGAGTTTACAATGACCCGGGAAATGCATTTGGGGATTATCGAACGTCTGCTGGATTTTTTTCCGGAGCACGTCAACTTTTTGATCAGCCGTGCGGAGTACTACTCGGACCTGGGCCGGTTTGATAAAGCAATCGAAGAATTTAAAAAAATCGAGCTCCAATTTCCCGACAGTCTTACGGTTCTTTTCAAAATGGCCCTTGTGTATCGGGAAAGCGGTCGGGAATCGGATGCCAACCGCACACTCAAGCTGATCGAAAAACGATATAAATCCGTTCAGGAGCGCTTGCGGTCGGGTCGAAGCCACTCGTTGGACGCGGTGGCGATGCGATCCATAATGAGTGAGAATGAAGAAGTGTTTCGAACAGTAACCGGAAAGACAAAAGGAAAACCCCGCGGATAAAGATCATTCCGCGGGGCAAGCTTTGTTGCGTATCGCTTATCAGCCGGCCCGGCTTTTTTTACGTACGACTGCGTCGCTTTCTTTATCCGACTTCTTTTGCTTTTCGATAAGATTCATCGCCTGTTCGTTCAGTCGAAGCTGTTCATTGACGGCGATCGGATCCACGGAGAAGCCGCGGCCGGTTTTCAATCGTTCCTGTACGGTCGGATACATCTTTTCGATTTGACGAATACATTTCTTGGCGGCGGCCGATTGACCCGCTTTTCGATACACCTCCGAAAGTTGGTAAATGACCATCAGACTATCCGGAAATTGCTCGGCCAGCTCCTTGTATTCGGCAATGGATGCGGAAGGATGCCGGCGAACGGAGTTGATTTCCGCCTTGCTTAGAAGGAACATGAAATGACCCGGGAAGAACTCAAGCAGACGGTTCAGAATTACAAGGTGAAGATCCTTAATCGCGTTGAGTTTTCCTTCGTTTTTGATTGCGTTGAGATACTCGAAGTAAATGATATACAAATCCGGATCTTTATCGAAAATTTCCGCCGCCTTGACGAAATTGCGCTCAGCCTCCGCTTCATCCCCATCGACGATCGCATTGCGCGCGTTCATCCGATAGATCGCGTAAAGCTCATAGTCGGTTGTGTCGGGAGGAGAAATTGACATGGATCGCGCGTGATCCCACATCGGAAGAATTCGATCCGGCTTCCCTTCCGGAGTGGTTACACGCTCCTGTTTAAATAAACCGAAATTCAAATTCCATCGAGGATCAAGCTCGGTTTGAAGGGTGCGTTTTTCGTGGGCAAATTCCTTCGGGATTGCCTGTGATGAATCGGTCCAGTGAAAGACCAAATTCAAATACACCCAAACATTTTGCGGGAGCAAAGGATTCGCGCAGCAAGCCCGGAGGATGGGCAGACGAAGAAAACGGACAACCCGCGGGATGCAAAGAAATTCGCTTTGGAGGAGATCCCGCCAGTTTTTGACATCGATCCGGCCGTAGAAGTCATCATGCAAGGCCATCATGGAAGTCATGAAATACACAATATCATCCAAACGTGAGACGATTTCCTTGGGAAGCTCATCTTCGCTTTCCCGGAGAACGGAGCGTCGAATTTTGAGGATCTCATTCAAGTAACCGTTTACCTCGGCGGTAAGACACATCGATCGGTCGTTCGGATCGATATCGTCTACTTCGATAAGCCCGGTTCGTGCATATCGGAGAGCTTTCAAATAGGCTTCTCTCATCACCAGAAAACCCTCTTCCGAGTAATACTGCACCTTGACGGAACAAAAATTATCTACGAAGGCCTTTCGTATTTGCGGAATGCTGTTGGTTTTCGGCAAATCCAGTATTTCCCATATTTTCATTGTATCCGTCCTCCGATTCTGTTTCGACCCAAACGCCGCTCCGGCGAAAGCATATGTCTTGTGTTTTTCGTGTAAGGGGATCATGTCGTTCGGAACTCCCTCACTAAAATAATAACGGCTTTATGTGAAGGTGCAGTGAATGACTCTTGGCCAAACCGTGTTCACAAAGTTACTAAATGTTAATTTTTTATGTAAATTGATATCGTCAAATCGATTCAAATTCGTTTTTCTGTGGTATTTTATTAATATTCGTGTGAAAAAATGAAGAAAATTCAAAAAACGCATGAGGGATTTTCCGATTTCATTACGTTAATCAGGAGGGTATTATGAAAAAAATTCGACTCATTTCGCTGTTGTTGATCGTTACTTTCGTTATTTCGGTGCTTTGCTCCTGCGAAGCGCTCGATTCGATAATGGATCTTTTGGGCGTCACTGAGAATGACGCTCTTAAAGGAGACGATTACATTTTTTACAGTAATGAAAAAAGAAGTGAAGTAATGAAGGAGTTTATCGGCAAAAAGGTTGACCAGGCAAAGGCAGATGTGCTTCTTGACAGTATTGAGCTTTCCTATGACTCCATTGAGGGTAAGGCCGATACCTATGAATTTTCCGTAGAGAACCTGGACGAGGAGTACTTATTCAACGGTGTCGTTTCGCTGATCGGAAACGACGAGGAGTTTACCGTTAACGTTGAAATGCTTCCCAACGATTGGTATGAGTACTTTGAGCTTGAACTAGAGGGCGAGCCCGAGGATTACGAATACTTCGCGGAGGGCGATTTCTACGAGTGGTCGAAAGAGATTCCGATGGATTACGAATTTTGGTTTGATGCCGAGGGGCTGGAGAATTTTGAGGATGCGATCATTGTTTCCGTCGATGATCTGGACCTCGAGGTCGTGGAGGACTTTGCTTCGTACCTTTATATCATCGATTCGATCTATAATTACGACAATTTCACCTATTTATTCCATACGGAACAGGATTATGTTCCGGGAAATAAGGAATGCGAGTATATTTTGGAAATGGATCTCGATAACCAAACGGCAACGATTCTGATGAACGAGCCCGGAGAGGAGCCGACCGAGAAGATATTGACTTTTTAGCCTCAAACGAGCATAATCGGATTTAATTCTTTTTATCGGAAGAACGCGTTGACGGAGAAAAGTAGCCCGTGACGGCCGGACAGAGAGAATGGGTCGATGACTGAGAGCCCGTTCACGAATCGGATCGAAGCGAAGTTCACTCTCGAGCGGATTGACGGAACCATTCCTTTTGGAGTGCAGTAGGTGAATACGGAGGTCCTCCGTTACAGGGATGAGGGCATAGAATCGTGTAAATGCGGTCAGTGCCTTAAAGAGAGCGACATACATCCGTAAGGAGCGTTGTCGAAGATGGGTGGTACCGCGGTTTTTTCGTCCCATTGCCGGATCGGATTCGATACGGCAATGGGATTTTTATTTGATCATACGGTTTATCGGAGAAGGGAGAAAGAAAATGGCCAGAAAAGAGATCAAAACCTATATTTGGGATTTAGCGGCGGAGTGTATGTCCCAAGAGCAACTGCATGAGGTTCAAAGCAAGAGACTGGTCGACTGCGTCCGGAGAATGTACGATAAAGTGCCGTACTATCGCAAAAAAATGGACGACGCCGGTATCGTGCCGGAGGATATCCGGGACGTGGACGATCTTCCGAAACTTCCGTTCACCGATAAGTATGATTTTCGAGACAATTATCCGTTCGGAACCTTGGCGGTACCGCGCGAGGAAATCGTCCGTTTTCACGCGTCATCGGGAACAACCGGCAGAATGAAGGTGGTCGGTTATACCCGGAACGACATCGATTTGTGGACGGATTGTCTTTGCCGGTCGATGGCCCGCTGCGGCGTGGAAAAGGGAGATCTCGTTCATATCGCTTACGGGTACGGATTGTTCACGGGCGGGTTGGGTCCTCATTACGCATGTGATCGAATGGGGGCGACGGCGATTCCCGTATCGGGAGGAAACACGCCCCGACAGATCCAGATTCTTCGCGAATGGCAGCCGAATGTGATTTTGTGCACGCCTTCCTACATGCTGCATCTGGCGGATAAAATGAATGAGATGGGTGTAGCGCGGGATGAATTAAATCTTAAATGCGGTATTTTCGGAGCCGAACCCTGGACGGTCGAAATGAGAGATCAGATTGAAGAGAAGCTCGGGCTCCGCGCTTTTGACATATACGGACTTTCGGAAATTCTGGGACCCGGAGTCGGCTGTGCCTGCGATCAATCAGATCTGATTCATCTGGAGGCGGACCACTTCATCCCCGAAATCGTTGACCCGGAGACCGGTAAACCTTTGCCGGAGGGTGAATTGGGAGAATTGGTGTTCTCATCCGTAACCAAGGAAGGAACGCCGCTTCTTCGATACAACACGCATGACCTGACGCGTATCTATTACGGAAAATGTGAATGCGGAAGAACAATGCCCCGCATGGAAAAAGTGACGGGAAGAGCGGATGACATGCTTATTATTCGCGGGGTTAATGTTTTCCCGACGCAAATCGAAGCGGTCATGCTTGCGTACAGTCAGGTGGAGCCGCATTATATCATCGTGATCGACCGGGTGGATAATCTCGATCGGATGACGGTTAAGGTAGAAATGTCAAATGCTTTTTTCTCGGACTCGGTTAAGGAAATCGAGACGATCGAAAGGAAATTGGCGAATGATATCGCTTCGATTACGGGCGTTCACGCACGGATCGTTCTTTGCGAGCCGAGGTCCCTGCCGAGATCGGAAGGGAAAATCAAGCGGGTTTACGACGAGAGATTTAAGTAGGAGTGAGCGGACGCAGCCGTTCGATTGAATCCGAACGGCATAAGTCGATGGCGCGCACAAGGCAGTACGGAAGAGAAGAGGTAATCGGTATGGCCGACAGCAAACGAAGTGAAACGAAGGATGAGGCAATATCGCGTGTCGGTATTTTCGGACTGGGATTAATCGGAGGATCGCTTGCGAAAGCCCTTCGAATCAAAGCCGGGATTCCGTATATCGTCGCGATCGATATCGATGCCGATTCCGGGAAACGGGCGATTGAGGAACAGATCATCGATCGTTTCGCTTCGCCCCAGGAAGGTCTTGATCTTTTTAACGATCTGGATTTGGTATTGCTGTGCGCTCCGACATCGGTAATCGAGAAACGGATTCCCGAGTTTGCGCGGTTGAATATCGGAATTATCTCCGATGTCGGCTCGGTCAAAGAGCCGGTTATGGATCAGGTTACCCTGCCTAATTTTGTCGGCGGACACCCGATGGCCGGCTCCGAAAGACACGGATATGCCTGCTCGAACGCCTCGCTTTTTGAAAATGCTCCGTATGTTTTATGTGTCGGAAAAACCTGCGAGGTTTCTGCGGTACGACTGATTCTTCTGGAAGATTTGATTCGGAAAATCGGAGCGTTCCCGTTACGGATGGATGCCAAAGAGCACGATCGGCGAGTGGCGACGATTTCGCATCTCCCTCATATCGCTGCGTCGGCACTTTCTCTTCTTGCGGCACAGCTTGACGACGGACAGCTGGCGGCACTTGCCGCGGGTGGGTTTCGGGACATTACCCGGATTGCTTCCTCGGACCCGGCGCTTTGGGCGGAAATTACCGAGGCGTCCGCAAAAAGACTCGTTCCGGTTCTTGCTTCGTACATCGACCTTTTATCCGGAATTCGCGATAAGTTGTCCGCGGGCGATAAACGAGCGGTCGAAGCGTTCTTTGCGCAGGCGGCTCATTTTCGAAACAGCCTTCCGACGGTCGGCAGAGGTGCTTTGGACGCGACGAGTTCACTGACCGTTTATTTGGAAGACAAGCCCGGTCAGCTCGGAATGATTTCGACCATTCTCGGTCGGGAGAATATCAATATCCGGAATATCAATATCCGAAATTTTCGGACATATGAAGGCGGACAGCTTCATCTTCTTCTCGAAAACAGCGCACAGGCCGTGCGTGCATACTCGATCCTGAAGGAGGCCGGCTATGAGTGCGATTAGGATCGGTCTGGTCGGTCACCCCCTCGGGCACAGTATGTCCCCGTACATCCACGAGCGAATCATGGAAGCGGTCGGAATCCCGGGCCGGTACGAGCTTTTTGATATTGATCCGGAACAGATGGATCATTATTTGCCCGTCTTGCTTCGGGACTTGCACGGATTCAATTGTACGATTCCTTATAAAGAGCGGATCATCGGGCATCTGGAAGGATTGGATTCGGTTTCCCAAAGACTTAAGGCGGTTAACACCGTCTTTGAGCGTCGAGGCTATAACACCGATCGCGACGGATTCTCTGCATGTAAAATCGAGCTTTCCGGGAAAAGAGTCTTACTTATCGGATCGGGGGGAGTCGCGCGAATGCTCGCCTTTGAGGCCGCGGATGCCGATGCCGAGATTTCAATTCTCGGCATCGATCGGGTTCAGACCGAAAAGCTGATCGGAGATATCCGGCCGTTCGCGCGATCGGTCCATAGAGTCGATTCCGACGAAGAAGCCGCCGGTTTTGCTCCGGAGGTCGTCATCAATGCAACCCCGCTCGGGATGTGGCCGAAGGTATCCGGGAAACCCTCCTTCTCCGATTTCATCACCCGAGGAACACGTGTTTTTGACACGGTTTATAATCCCCCGGCCACCCGAATGGTTCTTATATCGCGCAAAAAAGGAGCCGTCGCCACGGGCGGATTACCGATGCTGTTTTTTCAGGCTTTGGCCGCACAGAGAATTTGGAGCCCGGGCGTGAATTTCGATGTGAAAAGATTGCTGCCGATTTTGGATGATCTGCCTCGTGAAATGCTTAAGAAATCACCGATTAAAATCTTGATTACGGGATTTATGGGATGTGGAAAAACGACCGTGGGAAGAAGAATCGCCGAGATTCTGAAGATACCGTTCATCGACACGGACGAACAGATCAAGCGGATTTGCGGATGCGACATCACGGAGATTTTCGAGCGTGACGGAGAGGGTTCGTTCCGAAGGCTTGAGACGGATGTTTCGCGTGAGTATCTTGCGCGCGCCGGTTCATGTGTCATTGCGTCGGGAGGCGGGATGATCATGCAACATGAAAATCAGGCGCTGATTGAGGAATTCGGAGCGATGAATGTGTTTCTTCATGTTCCGATCGAGTCGCTGTGGGAGCGGATCCGTCTGGATCGGAGTCGTCCGCTCGCCGGAAATCCGGACGAGTCGGAGGGCGACCGATTTACAAAGGTGGCACGCCTTTTCGAGGCGCGGCTGCCGGAGTATAACAAAAATGCGGACTTAATCATCCATGCGGACCGTGATCCCGAGCTGGTTGCCCGGGCGGCGGTAAACGCTCTCGGATACGGAGGATACGATTATGATACTGGTTCTTAAAAACGGAGTAACAAAGGAAAAAACGGAAAACTTATGCGCCTTCCTCGAAAAGAATTACGGCGTTCAGACCAATACGATTTACGGCAGTCAGACGACGATTATCGGATTAGTCGGGGACACCAGTGCCGTCGAGATCGAAGCGATGCAGATGCTCGAGGAGGTCGATCGCGTCATGAAGGTTCAGGAGCCTTACAAGCGAGCGAACCGAAAATTCCACCCCGACAACACGGTTGTCCCGATCGGTGATATTGAGATTGGCACGGATCGAATCATTATTTGTGCGGGACCGTGCTCGGTCGAATCCGAGGAACAGGTCCTTGAGATTGCCGAAGCGGTAAAAACATCCGGCGCGACGCTCTTTCGCGGAGGCGCATTCAAACCGAGAACATCTCCCTATGCCTTTCAGGGGCTGAAGGCGGAGGGCCTTATGTACCTGAAGCGCGCGCGATTAAAGACCGGACTTCCGGTCGTGTCGGAAATTACCAATGCCGCTCAACTGGAGCTCTTTATCGAGTTTGTCGATGTTATTCAGGTGGGCGCCCGGAACATGCAGAACTTTGAGCTTTTAAAGGAGCTCGGTCGCATTTCGAAGCCGGTCCTTCTTAAAAGAGGGTTCGCCAACTCGATCGATGAGTTGCTGATGTCCGCCGAATATATCATGTCCGGCGGCAATTCACGGATCATCCTTTGCGAACGCGGCATCCGGACTTTCGAGACATCGACGAGAAATACGCTGGATATCAGTGCGGTCCCGGTCCTGAAGGCAAGAACACACCTGCCGGTTGTCGTCGATCCGTCGCATGCGGGCGGAGCGGCGTGGCTTGTCGAGCCGCTCTCCAAGGCCGCCATTGCGGTCGGAGCAGACGGCCTGATCATTGAAGTGCATAACGATCCGATTCATGCGCTGAGCGACGGCAAACAATCGCTGACTCCCGATGACTTTAACGATGTGATGAATCGTTTGCGTCCGGTTGCGGAATCGGTCGGAAGGTATATTTAGCGGATTCCGGATCATATCCGGCCGACGCTCGGGTGAAGTCTCTTCCCAACAGGCCAACAGGGATTTTCAGGCAAAATGTTGGGTGTTTGACCGGTTCATGGCATAATGAAATGGATGGCCGACGGCGGATTTACCGAAAGAAAAGGAGACGCAAAATGCCCGATATCATGGCAAATACGAATAACGGAAATTATCCGATCTTTATTCAGTCCGGGAAGTTGGACCGATTAGGAGAAATTGCGGCCTCTTGTGTTAAGGGTCGAAAAGCCTTCGTCGTAACAGACTCGAACGTGGCACCTCTTTATCTCGTCCGTGCGGTCGATGCGCTGAAAAAGGAAGGGTTCTCGACGCCGTCCTGTACCGTTCCGGCCGGAGAGTCGTCAAAGAGCCGGGACATCCTGTTTATGCTTTTTGAACAATTCAATGCTGCGGGCGTCTCAAGGGCGGACGTGATTGTCGCCTTAGGTGGCGGCGTAATCGGTGATTTGACGGGATTTGCGGCCGCGTCCTACATGCGCGGCTGTCCTTTCATTCAGGTGCCGACGACGCTTTTGGCACAGGTGGACTCTTCGATCGGCGGAAAAACAGGCATTGATTTACCGTTCGGGAAGAATTTGGTCGGCGCGTTTTACCAACCCCGTGCCGTCCTGATTGATCCGTCGGTTCTTTCTACGCTGACCCGATCCGTTACGGCGGAAGGAATGGCCGAGGTCATTAAATACGGCTGTATTCGTGATCGCTTGCTTTTCGAATCGATCGAAAAGGGGATGTCCGATTTGGAGTGGATGATTGAGCGATGTGTCCGGATCAAAACGACGGTCGTTCAAAACGACGAGTATGATACCGGAGAGCGAATGCTTTTGAACTTCGGACACACGATCGGTCACGCAATCGAAAAAGTATCCGGGTACTCCGGAATATCGCACGGCGAGGCGGTTGCAATCGGTATGGTCTATGCGGCCAAAACAGGCGAAAGTTTCGGACATACCGAGAAGGGTACCGCGGAACGAATTCGCAAGCTGTTAAAGAAATGGCAATTGCCGGTTCAAACCCACATTCCGGTCGAAGAGATTTTTGACGCGATGATGTCGGATAAGAAGCGCCTGACCGGAAAATTCTTCTTCGTGTTTCTTTCCCGAATCGGAGAAGCTTCCGCGATTCCGACCGAAAAGGACTCGTTGTTTGAACGGATGAAAGGTGTATGGGATGATGAATAGCGAAACCCCGGACAGGAGCTGTTCCCGGGGCAAAATGATCGAAATTATGCCCGGGGGTCTGGTGGGAGATGTTCGGCCGCCGCTCTCCAAAAGTCTTTTGCATCGGGCCCTGATTCTTTCCATGCTTGCGGGCGATTTGGGTCAGGTCATCATCCCGGAAGAGTCGATTTCGGAGGATATTTCCGCTACGCTCCAATGCCTTATGACGATTATGAAATCGGATGACGGGGATGAAATAGAACTCTTTTGCAACGAGTCGGGATCGACGCTCCGATTTTTGATTCCGCTGGTTGCGGTTCTCGGGCGCACGGCCGTTTTCACGGGCGTGGGAAGATTGCCGAGAAGACCGCTTCGGGAATACGAGCGGATTTTCAAAGGTTCCGGAGTACGACTGGAATTTCCCGACGGCGATCATTATCTTCCGCTTCGCGTAAGCGGTCGTCTTCCGGCCGGTCGCTATGAGGTTCCGGGCAATGTAAGTTCGCAGTACATTACCGGGCTGTTGCTTGCCTTGTCCGCGGCGACCGGAAATTCGGAGATTGTCATTACCACAAAGCTTGAATCCGAACCGTATATTGAAATGACCCGGGATGTTATGCGTGCGTTCGGCGTTTTTACATCGAAGAATGAAAACGTCTATACGGTCGGCGGAGGGCAGAGGTTTTTTCGTGAAAAACCGTATATTGCCGAACCGGATTTTTCGCATGCCGCCTTCTGGTATGTCGCGAATTATCTCGGCTCGGGCATCGACATTCTCGATATGTCGCCTTGTTCTTCGCAGGGTGACAGCGAGATTATTCCGCTTCTGGGTGCACTGAAAGATTACTCCGCATCGCCCAATGCCCGATCGAAAAATTCCTGCTTCACCGTTGATGCTTCACAGGTGCCGGATTTAATCCCGGTATTGTCCGTCGCTTGCGCGGGGACTTTTTGCACATCCCGAATCATTAACGCGGAGCGATTGCGGCTTAAGGAGTGCGATCGCCTGGCCGCGACGCGCGATATGCTCACGCGTCTCGGAGTGAAAACCGAACAGAACGATGATGAATTATGGATATTCGGAGCGCAACATGATCCCGGTGAGCCGATATTTGCATCCTGTGTCATCGAATCGTACGCAGACCATCGTCTTGTAATGGCCGCCGCTGTTGCGGCAACTCGCGCTGCGGGCCCGGTCCGGATCACGGACTATAGCGCGGTAAACAAATCCTATCCGGACTTTTTTCGTGATTTCAGGAGAATGGGAGGGAAAGCCGATGAGCTCGATTTGGGGAAACAAGGTTAAAATCAGTTTGTTCGGAGAATCGCATGGCGTCGGGATCGGCGCGGTGATTGACGGATTGCCTGCCGGATACGCGATTGATCTGGAGCGCGCGAACCGGCACATGAAGCGCAGAAGTCCGGGATACCAACCCGGAGCGACGGCGCGAAGAGAAGAAGACCGGGTTCGGATTTTGTCCGGCCTCTATATGGACAAAACGACGGGGACCCCGCTTTGCGCATTGATTGAGAATCACGATACGAAATCCGCCGATTACAGCAAAATATCCGCTAAACCCCGCCCCGGACATGCCGATCTGACGGGATTGGCTCGTTATGAGGGATCAAATGACCCGCGCGGCGGGGGACATTTTTCGGGAAGACTGACCGCTCCGCTCACCTTTGCCGGAGCTTTAGCGCTCCAGATTCTCGAAAGCCGGGGCGTGATCGTTCGCGCCCACATATACAGCATCGGTACGATTGAAGATACTCCCTACGACCCGATGAAAATCCCCAAGGATTGCTCGGAGCATTCCATTCCGGTGATATCGGAAGGGCAGGGACTAAAGATGAGAGAATTGATTGAGACACTTCGAAATGAACTCGATTCGGTCGGCGGTGTGATCGAATGTATCGTTACCGGATTTCCTGCGGGTCTGGGCCGTCCGATTTTTGACAATATCGAGAGCCGTTTGTCTTCGATTATTTTCGGGATTCCGGCCGTTAAGGGCATTGAATTCGGGCGGGGATTCGGCGTTTCAAGTCAGAAAGGATCCACGAACAACGACGAACCGTACATGACCGAAAGAGGAATCCGTCTCCGGACGAACCATGCGGGAGGAATCGAAGGCGGAATTACGAACGGTATGCCGATTTTGCTTCGGTGTGCCTTTAAGCCGACCCCTTCCATCGGCAAACAGCAGAACACGGTCAATCTGGAAACGATGTCCGACGATACGATCGAAGTCGGCGGTCGTCACGATTCCTGTATCGTTCCACGGGCGGTACCGGTGGTTGAGTCGGCGGTCGCCTTCGCTTTGCTGGACATCATGGAGGAGGGCTGAGAATGAAAAATCACGCAAATCCCGTCGTGCTTCTGATTAACGGTCCCAATCTGAATTTGCTCGGAAAACGCGATCCCGAACAATACGGATCGTTTACGCTTCAGGAGGTTTACGACGCGTTTCGGAGCAAGGCGGAGGAACTGGAAGTGGAGCCTCGTTTTTTTCAGTCGAACAGCGAGGGAGAGATCGTAACCGAAATCCAGAAGGCGATGGAATACGCGGACGGAATCGTAATCAATGCCGGCGCGCATACTCATTACAGCTACGCAATCATGGATGCGATCGAGGTATGCGGGCTTCCGGTCATGGAGGTTCATATTTCCGATATACATAAACGTGAGCCGTTTCGAAGGGTATCCGTTATTCGATCCGTTTGTGTCGATCAGGTATACGGGCTCGGAATCAACAGTTACCTTGTTGGGCTCGAAAAGCTTTGTGGGGAGCACATTTTCAAGAGCAGAGAAAAATCCGGAAAGGCAGACCGGACCGGCACGGATGAAAGCGAGGACCACCGAACGCGTCTTACAAAATTGCGCGGACAGATAACGGAGATTGATTCCGAGTTGATGCGCGTTTTTAATCGAAGAATGAGTCTTGCCGAAAAAGTGGCGTACCTGAAGGTCTCCTCCGACACGTCGGTTTACGATGCCGAACGCGAAGCCCAGGTGTCCGGTTTTGCCCGGAAAATGGCCGGAGAGGAAATGGGGACACGGGTCGATTCCATGATGAAAACGATGATGCGAATCTCCCGCGAGCGCCAATACGACATCCTGATCCAAAGGGATGTCGATTGGCCGATCGGAAAAGAGTTGGCGGGAGCGGAACGGAGCCTTGCGTCCGTGTCGACCGTCGCGTATGCGGGAACGGAAGGATCCTATTCCGAAATAGCGGCCCGAAAATTATTTTCGGATAAGCAATTCGTACGGGCGAGGACATTCTCCGCCGCTTGTGAGCTGCTTACCGAAAAACGCGCGGATGTCGCCGTCCTGCCCCTCGAAAACACAATCGTCGGAAGCGTTGACAATGTGTTTGAATTACTGCAAAAGAAGAATTTGTACATCGTCCGGGCGACTTCGGTCGAGGTCGCCCATCGCCTGGCTGTGCTTCCCGGAACAAGAACGGAGGACATTCGTACGGTTTCGAGTCATCCGCAAGGTCTGGCTCAATGCTCCGAAGCCATCATTCGTTACGGATGGGAAACGCTCGTTTCCGACAATACGGCCTTTTCCGCGGAGGAGGTTGCCCGCAGGGGCGATCGCTCGCTCGCGGCCATTTCATCCGAGGAGGCGGCAAGGCGAAATCATCTGGACATTCTTCCGATTGATGTTCGAAACGCCGACCAGAACCGGACGCGCTTCATCGTTGTGTCTTCAAGTTTGATCATTACCCCCGACGCGGACCGCATCAGTACGTTAATGCATCTTCCGCACCGAAGCGGAGCACTGGTCTCCGCTCTGCAGGTTTTTGCCGATCGAGGGCTGAATCTGACCGCGATTTCGTCCAGGCCCATCGTGGGAACACCGGGTGAATATGCGTTCTTTTTGGATTTTATGTGTCCCTCGATGGGAAAGGATGCGCTTCTTGCGCTGTACCAGTTGTCATCGGAAATGCCGTATGTTAAAGTTTTGGGGTGGTATGTTGAGGAGGGCTAGTCCCCGAAGTCTTCGGCAGAAAAATATTGTCTCATTCGCGATGTATCGAACGTATAGTGGAGGATACCATGTCAGTGAATACAACTCCGAACCAGGTGGGTGCCCAATGTCCCGGAAATATGCGAGCGACGGACAGCAGACCGAAAAAGAACGGATGTCTGATTGCCGCGCTGATCGGAGGGGGCGTCCTGATTGTGTTTATTATTGTTTTTTTCGCGTTGTTCGTTTATCTGCTTTCTGCGCCTTCTGCAGATGATGTGTCGACCTACTCCGGCCGCGACGGTTTTGTCGCCGTTCTTCATGTGGAAGGGACCATCACAAATACCCGGTCAACCGGATTATTTGCGACTCCGGAAGAATACGATCACGAATACCTTATGAATGCCGTCCACTCATTGATCGGAAACCCGAATAACAAGGGAATTCTTCTTTATATCGATTCCCCGGGCGGAGAGGTCTATACGACCGATGAGCTGTACTTAAAGCTCCTCGAATATAAGGAAATAACCGGTCGCCCGATTTACGCATATTGCGCCAGTATGGCGGCCTCCGGCGGCTATTACCTGGCCGTAACGGGGGATAAAATACTGATGAACCGGAACTGTATGACCGGATCGATCGGCGTAACCGCAGGCACGGTCATCGACATTTCCGGGTTTCTTCAGGAGAATGGGATAAAGACGACATCGATATACGTCGGGAAAAATAAGAACATGGGAAGCTATTTCGATGAATTTTCCGACGAACAAAAAGAAATATATACCGGTATCCTTCAGGAATCATATGATCAGTTTGTCGAAGTCGTCGCCGACGGCCGTAATATGAGCGTCGAAGAAGTAACAGTCCTTGCGGACGGAAGAATATACTCCCCCAAGCAAGCCCTCGAAAACGGACTGATTGACGGAATCATGGGCTATCAGGAGACGGTTGATCTTTTTATTCGGGATCAGGAATGGCCGGAATCCGTTTCGTTTGTTCCCTTCCGACCGGTCACGCAAATCGGATTCGGCAGCTTATTTGCGATGCTTGAAGGGAATCGGCAAACGGATCTTGAGAACTATCTTTCCCATGCCGGGAATCCGATTGAGGGAATGGCCTACTATTACGAAGGCTTCGGTAGATAGATCCGTTTTTTTGGATCCGTTGATCGGTTTATTCGGATACAAGGGGCTTTCTCGATGACCACAGAGATTCGAACCGCTCACAGACGTCGCGATAGTTTTCCGGAGTCCCGATATCGATGCAGGTTCCCTCCGCGCGAAAAGCGAAAACGTCCGTTTTTCCGTAAAGCCAAGCGGGGAAATTGCCCGGAGCGTCCGGCGTATTTCCCTCGTCGAGATACTCGCGTATTTTTTGAAGGGTTTCTTTTTTGTAAAAATATGTCGCGTAAATGGCGGTGTCGGATTCCGGCTCCGACGGTTTCTCAACCATTTTCAGCACTTTCCCGTCCGCATCCAGAGTAGCGACCGCCAGCTTACGGAGTTGATCCGGATCCGTTACCCGAACGGCAATCAAGGTGTCTTTCCCGGTTTTTTTGAAGAAATCATACATATCGCGCATTCGATACGTGAACAGATTGTCTCCGGCTACAATCACGACATCTTCATCGATTCCGAGCCTGTCGATTGCGAATTGAATGTCTCCGATTGCGCCGAGACGCGTTTCGTTATCCGAGGTCCCGTCATCAAGGACGATGATGGGTGTATCCGGTCGGATTTGACGTCTTTTTTTTGCCCATTCCTCAAAGTGCTCCGCGAATCGATGGTTGGTAATCAGACAGATTTTGTTTATTTCGGGAAGGGTATCGATTTCGTCGACGATATAGTCCAGCATCGGGCGACCCGCAACCGGTAGAAGCGGTTTGGGCGTGTTGATTGTTAGCGGATAAAGGCGAGTCGCGTAGCCGGCGACGAGTAAAATTGCAATCATGGTTGCCTCCCGAGCGATTGTATTCTCACTTCATCGTATCAGGCATTCGCAAACAAGGGAAGTCCGCACCGGATTTATTACCGAAAAAGAAGCCGAAATCCATTTTATCGCTTTCCTCGACGCTTCAATCGTGTATAATGATTTCGGATAAGAAAGCACCGGAAACAAGTCCCCCCGTAAGACAAGTTTTCGGCGCGTTTTCGCGTTCTTATGATGAACCGAGGAAATAAAGGAGATTACTTATATGGATGTATGCGCGGTCGTAATGGCAGCCGGAGAAGGAAAGCGGATGAACACCAATCACTCGAAGGTCGTACAATGGGCGGCCGGACGACCGATTATCCTTTGGGTGGCAGAAGCTCTGAAAGGAGTCGGAGCCAAGGAACAGGTATACATCGTCGGGCACAGACAAGAGGAGGTTCGCGCGGTGCTCGGAGAGGATGTTGCGTTTGTTCTTCAGGAGCACCAACTCGGAACGGGACATGCCGTAATGCAGGCCACTCCGTTTTTGGAGGGCAGAAACGGCTGTACAATCGTTCTTCCGGGAGACGCTCCGCTGATAACGAGCGATACGCTGCGTGCCGCCATCGATTATTTCGAAAAGGGGGATTTCGGAGCGGTAGTCGTTTCCGCAATCGCGGATAATCCCGCGGGGTACGGACGATTGGTTCGGGACGAAGAAGGGAACGTACAGAGGATTGTAGAGGATCGCGACGCGACGGAAAGCGAAAAAAAGATTCGTGAAATCAATTCATCCATCTATTGTTTTCGCACACCGCTTCTGATATCCGCGCTCGGACGCATCGACGCAAAAAACGCACAGAAGGAATATTATTTGCCGGATACGATCGGGATATTGATTCGGGACGGGCATAAGGTCGGCGCTCTGGTGGCGGATTTTGATGAGACCCGCGGAGTGAATGACCGAATCGAGCTCCAACAGGTCGGTAAAATATTGAACGGAAAAATATGCGAGCGACATATGAGAAACGGCGTTCAGATTATTGATTCAAATACAACCTGGATTGACGATACGGTTCGAATCGGAAAGGATACGGTTTTATTGCCGGGAACGATGATCCGGGGAGACACATCCATCGGAGAAGAGTGCAGAATCGGGGAGAATACCCGAATTGACGATTCGGTCGTCGGGGACAAAACCACGGTGGAATACTCGGTTCTTCGTAATTGCAGGGTCGGGAAAAACTGTAGAATCGGCCCGTTTTCACACATTCGACCGGAATCGGTTCTCGCGGATAACGTGACCATCGGAGCCTATGTCGAGGTGAAAAACTCAAACGTCGGGGATTTTTCGAGGGCCAGACATCTCACGTATATCGGAGATGCACAGGTCGGTAAGAACGTCAATTTCGGCTGCGGAACCGTCACCTGCAATTATGACGGTTTGGACAAGTCCGCCTGTATCATTCGGGACAATGTGTTTATCGGCGGAAACTCCAACCTGATTTCCCCCGTTACGCTCAACGAAAACTGTTATATTGCAGCCGGCTCGACAATCACCGATGACGTGCCGGAATTGAGCCTGGCTATCGCGCGTTCGCAACAAATCAATAAAGAAAACTGGGTCGTCAAGAAGAACCGTCTGCGGGCTGCGAAGCTGATTCAGCCGGATCGCAGACGGGAAGGGGTTTAACGGATGTGGCTGATTGCGGGGCTGGGGAATCCCGGTCCGAAATATGTTTATAACTGGCATAACTGCGGCTTTATGGCGCTTGAGGTGCTCGCCCAAAGAAACAACATTTCGCTGAACCGGAGCAAGTTTTCCGGTTCGTACGGGAAGGGACGGATATTCGGGGAGGAAGTCGTTTTGCTTCGTCCCGGCACGTATATGAATTGTTCGGGACTGAGCATTCGTCAGGCCTTGCATTTTTATAAAATCGAGCCGGAGCGATTGATTGTTGTATATGATGACATCGATCTGAAACGCGGATCGATCCGCGTTCGCTCGTCGGGAGGAGCCGGGACGCATAACGGAATGAAATCCGTTATCGGGGAGATCGGATCCAAAGATTTCGTTCGGGTCCGAATTGGTATCGGCCCGGCACCCGAGCATTTTGAACTCGCGGATTTCGTTCTTTCCGATATCCCGAAAGAAGATCATGAGCAAATGTTTACCGCTTTTACCGAAGCGGCTTTGGCGGTTGAAAAACGAGTCGGAGATTTTGCATGAGCGAGTCGGGTTTGGATACGAGCCATCGCCGACCGGAAGCGACGATTGATGATGTCATTTCGGTTTCTCGAAATGATCCCGTAATCGGACGTGTTGTCCGGTTGATCTCGGAAGGCGGGACTTCTCCCCTGAATCTGACGGGGATGCCCGAGCCGATGAAGGCATATTTGATTGCGGTTCTTTCCTCGGAAACGGGACGACCCGCAGTAGTTGCGGTTGCCGACGAGCTGGTTGCAAGAAGAATGCAGGCGGACTTATCGGCTTTTTTTGGAGATGAGGTGCCGATTCTGCGTCAGCGTGAGCTCAGTCTTACGGATGTGGATGCCTCGAGTCGCGGCACGGAGCTGGATCGAATACGGGTGCTTCGGCGGATTGTCTCCGGTGAATTCGCGGCCGTGATTGTAACCTCGGGAGCATTATGTAATAGACTGATGCCGGTTGAGGATTTTCGAAAAGCGGAAATTCGTTTGTCAAAAGGAATGCATGTAAGCCCGGAGGATCTCGCGATGCGCCTGGTCGGAAACGGCTTTGAGCGGGTACGTGCGGTCGAGGGAGAGGGAGAATTTGCTCGAAGAGGCGATATTCTCGACGTTTTTCCGGTCGGCTCCGAGCGCCCGATTCGATTCTCGTTTTTCGACGATGAAATCGACGGAATCAAATCATTTGATATGAATTCTCAACGGTCGGTTGAGGTTCTTGCCTCCGTCCATCTCGACATCGCCCGTGAAATCCTGGTTCCCGAGGCACGACGGGATTCTTTGGCCGCCGAAATTGCCGACGAGGGTGAACGGGCAAGAGCGGACGCGATTGCGAACGGTGCGGAAAGAGATGTCTGCGATCGATTTCTTCGCGGCGCGATTTCCGACGCTCAGCGTATTTCCGACGGGATTCCTTTTTCGGGACTTGAGAAGTGGATCCGACGAATCTACAAGCAAAGCAATACGACCCTTGATTATCTACGATTGGGGAACACGTTGTTTTTCGCGGATGAATTGATTCAGATTCGGAAAAGAGCGGACGCACACACCGCGGATTTCAGACACAGATTTTCTTCGATGCTTGAAAAGGGACAGATTCTCCCGATCTCGGAGGATCTGTTACTTAGAAGCGACGAAGTGATGGCGGGGATATCCGGGCGACCGGGAACGGTTACGCTTTCCACGCTTCCGACATCCGGAAACGGTCTTTCGGGCGGAGAGCGTTTTGAAATCTCCGGAAGAGCATCGGACAGTTTTCGGGGAAACGAGGAGCGATTGGCTCAAACGATTTCCGAACGGAACCGACAGCGTTTATCCACTTATATTATGGCCGGTGAAGGAGCAAGAGCCGCCGGACTGAAGTCGTTGCTTTTTGAGCGGGAAGCATTCGCTCCGATTCTTTCCGCGACCCTTCCCTCGGGGTTTGAATATCCCGGTGCCGGGCTTTGGATCGTCGGTACGCAGGATGTTTTCGGCATTGACCGTCCGATGCGTAAAAAAAGAGTTCAGGGAGTCCGCATCGACTTGTTCGGAGATTTGATTCCGGGCGAGCTGGTGGTACATGATATACACGGAATCGGAAGATACGACGGGATTGTGAATTTGCTCAGCGGCGGCATCCGGAGAGATTATCTGAAAATCAGCTATGCATCGGACGACTCGCTTTATATTCCCACGGAAAGTCTGGACTCGATTCAAAAATATGTCGGGACCGAGGGCCGAACCCCTAAACTGTCCCGACTCGGCGGACAGGACTGGAACCGCATGAAGGAACGTGCGCGGGGCAGTATCCGAAAGCTCGCGATCGACCTGGTCACGCTTTACGCGCGACGTCGTGAATTAAGAGGCCACGCTTTTTCACCGGATTCGCCCTGGCAGAGGCAGTTTGAAGAGGATTTTCCTTATACGGAAACACAGGATCAAATCAACGCGATTCGGGAAATCAAGAAGGATATGGAAAGCGATCGGATCATGGATCGACTCCTGTGCGGAGATGTCGGGTTCGGAAAGACCGAGGTCGCTTTTCGCGCGATTTTCAAATGCATCATGGACGGGAAACAAGCACTCATGCTTGCTCCTACGACTGTTTTGGTTCAACAGCATTATGAGAATCTGAAACAGCGATTGGACGGCTACCCGGTTCACATCGGTTTGCTGTCACGATTCGCGACGCCCGCGGAGGTGAAAAAGACCGTTCAGGGATTCAACGAAGGTACGATTGATGTGGTCGTCGGAACACACCGGGTTCTCTCGAAGGACATCGCCCCGAAGGATCTCGGTTTGCTCGTTGTGGATGAGGAGCAACGTTTCGGGGTCGAGCATAAGGAGCGCATTAAATCGCTCCGATCTTCGGTCGATGTTCTGACGATGACGGCGACACCAATCCCGAGAACACTTCATATGTCTCTTTCGGGTATCCGCGAAATATCCGTGATCGAGGAGCCGCCTCTGGATCGTCGTCCGGTCCAAACCTATGTTTTGGAATTTGAGCCGGACATCATTTCCGAAGCTTGCGTGCGCGAAATATCCAGGCAAGGACAGGTTTTCTATCTGTTCAACGACACGCACCGAATCGAGGAGAAGGTGGCCGAGCTCGAAAAAGCTTTGCCCGGCGCCCGAATCGTCATGGGACACGGTAAGATGCCGGAGCGGCAGCTCGAGCAGATCATCGAGCATTTTATTCGTCATGAGGCGGATATTCTGGTATGTACAACAATCATCGAGTCCGGGATTGATATGCCGAATGTCAACACGATTGTCGTGGAGAACGCGGACCGATTCGGCCTGGCTCAACTGTATCAATTGCGGGGACGCGTCGGTCGATCGGGTCGTCAGGCGTATGCGTATATCACCTATAAGAGAGATAAGGTGCTGACGGAAGACGCTCAAAAGCGATTGGCGGCGATCCGCGATTTTACCGAACTCGGATCGGGCTTTAAGATCGCACTGAAGGATTTGGAGGTCCGGGGCGCCGGAAATCTGCTCGGCGGGGAGCAGCACGGACAGATGGATGTAATCGGTTATGAGCTTTATTGCCGCATGCTGGACGAGGAGATCAAGAACCTCAGCGGAATCGAGACGATACGGCCCCGAGAAGCCAGCGTGGATATTGAAATCGATGCGTATCTTCCTCCGGAATATATTCAGGATGAGGGACAACGCATGGATGCTTACCGCAGGATTGCTTCCGTGATGAGTTATAAGGACTGGAAGGACGTGCTTGAGGAGCTGTCCGATCGCTACGGACCGCCTCCGAAGGAAGCCCGTGTTCTCGCGGACATTGCCTATGTACGCAAGATGGCGGCGAATTTTGACTTCTCGCGTGTTACAATCAAGAGCGGTGCGGCCTATTTTTATTACGCGGATGACGCTCGACCGGATATGAAGGCGCTGGCACGGGTTCTCGGCGATTCGCGATATTCGGGGAGAATTCTGGTTTCCTCCATAGGGAAACCTTATGTTCGCTTTCAGCCGGAACAGGCATCCGTCGAAAATATTACCCCGTTCTTACGGATGTTTTTTATGCGCATGGAAGGAATCGATCCGGAGGATGGAAATCATTGATGGATTCCGATTGCGGCTGACCGGATTTCGACCATTCTTTTCTGCCGATCCGTTCCGATAAAAAAATGGTTGTACGAACCAAGGATATGCTATATTGGATAAACAAGAAAAAAGGGAGGAAAGCATGATGAACAACGAGGAAGAAGAGAAGACCCTTTCCGTGAACGGGGATGAAGAGATGACCGGTCAGGAATGGACTGAGATAGAAGAACAATCGGATGAGGAACAGGAAGAGACAACCTCGGATTACGCTGAGCATCCGATTTTATCAACCCCGGAAAAGAAGCCGATCGCACGTCCGACGGTCATTCTTTCCATCCTATGTGTGGCGCTTGCGGTTGTTCTTGTACTTACTCAATTCGGAGTCATCGGAACCTTACGAAAAGCGGAACAAGAGAGGGCGGATTGGTTTGATTCTCCGGAAGCTGCGATTCGTTTTTTTGTAGAAAGTATCCGGGACGGTCGGTTCGATGCGGCCGTATCTTCATTTGCGGCGATTGAAACCGCTCCGAAATCCAATTTTTCTTCACAGCTGGATACGGTAGGCTCCTATTTCCCGGTCTACCAATACAATATGCCGGAGCAATACCCGGATTATGAATCGTTGGTTTTATCCATTGAACAGGGAAGAGCCGCAAGCAGTACTCTTCAATTTGCATCCAGCATTCTTCTCGGCGAGAATTACATGAAGACGGCGAGTTTTCCGGAGGATGCGCAAGCAAGAAAAGAGCAGATCGATTCGATCATTACGGTTTTAAATCCTGTTTTGCTGGAAAAGATATCCGTTTCCCGGATTGATATCGTTTTTGCGGATTTTCAGAGTACGGAAGAATACACGGCACATATGAGCAGTCACGTGAATGCCTACGGATATGAAGGATATCTCGAGTATATCGCCTTGATTCAGTTCAACGAACAGACTTTTCTGGCTCCCTTCTCGATGGTATCCAGCGCAGGGAAATGGAAGATTCTACAAATGACATCCGGAATTATGCAAATCGAGTATTCGAGCGCGATACCGATATCCGAGGAGGAGTATCTGAATTATATCTGAGCACCTTTCCATACCGAAAAAACAAACGATCCCCCGCATCAAAAGACGAGTCGGGGGATCGTTTTCGGTTATTGTCGGAACGCGCCGGTCCAAATAGTATTCCGGATCGGTGTACCCGTCGGGGAAACCATCGGTGTACCCATCGGGGAAACCATCGGTGTACCCATCGGGGAAACCATCGGTGTACCCATCGGGGAAACCATCGGTGTACCCATCGGGGAAACCATCGGTATACCCGTCGGGGAAACCATTGGTGTACCCGGGAATCGGATAGTTGGCGCTTCGGACAGGAGTCGAACCCGTATCGGCAGTACCGGAAACTGCTGTCCTATCCATTGAACGACCGAAGCATGATCCGATTCGGCACAAGCCGCGAAACCTATTATAACGGTGTCGGGGGTGGTTGACAAGGTGCTCGCGGAAAACCGTCGTCTCTTTTCGAGCACGCGGGAAAGTCTCTCGGGGGATGAGCAGATGACCGGATTTCTTCTAGATGGCGAAGTGAAGGTTATAAATGTAGCAGACCAAAATGCCCGTTCCGACTCCGAAGAGGATTCCGAACAAAACATCCGAGAGGTAGTGCACATACAGGTAAAGGCGTGAAAAAGCGATTCCTGCGGCGTAGACAAGGGCAATAATCCCGAGCCGGGGCGCATACATCAGAATAGCGGTCGCCGCGGCAAATGAGGAATATGTGTGGCCGGACGGAAACGAGAAATCGTCGGGCGGTGCAATGATGGTCTGTCGGTCGTCCCGGATGAGGAACGGGCGCTCCCGTTTCATTGCACGCTTCAAAACGATATTGGCGATAAAGACACTCGAAAACAAGGCGCCCAGGATGCAAAAGGTTGCTTCGCGACTGATCTTGGTCACGTACAGCGTGATTGCGACAGCAAGCCAGATGATTCCGACATTGCCGGAAAAGGATAAAAAACGCATAACGGGATCCAGCTTCCTGGACCGGAGGTTTTCATAAATCCAATCAATCGCCCGGGTGTCGAGAGAACGAAGTCGCGTGCCCATAAACCTCCTTATCGTTTGCTCTCGAACGCAAAGGGTGAACATTGCGGGAAAGAAACGATATAATAAATGTCAAATCAATCATTGAGGTAAACATAATGATATATAAAAATACGACGAAAGGCAACACTGCCGGAGAATATCGCATCGGATTAGCGCCAATGGCCGGGACCACGGATGTCACATTTCGAAGGATTTGCAAGGGCTTCGGCTCCGAATTCGGATGTACCGAACTGGTCAGCGCCCGGGGAATTGCCTATCGGAAGTCTGTCGAGAGCAGTTTTCGCTATTTAATGATTGATCCGGAAGGCGAGGGACCTTGTGCAATCCAGCTGTTCGGTCATGAGCCGAAAGACTTTGCCGAGGCGATCCCGATTGTGTTGTCGCATCCGGTTTTATCTCATGCGTCCCACATAGACCTGAATATGGGATGCCCGGTCTCGAAAGTGGTAAAAACAGGTGCCGGCGCGGCATTGATGCTGGATCTGCCGCGCGCCTTTAAAATCATTGAGGCGAGCGTCCGTGCGTCCGAGACCTTCGGATTGAAGGTGACGGTCAAGTTCCGGAAGGGATGGGACGAAAAGCACATCAACGCAGTTGAATTTGCCCGGATGTGTGCGGATGCGGGTGCGTCGTCGATTACGATTCACGCGAGGACACGGGATCAGATGTATGGCGGTGCGGCTGATTGGACGATCATTGCCGAGGCGGTTGAATGCTTGCGCAAAACCGGAGTGCTCGTCATCGGAAACGGGGATGTATGTGACGGAGCTTCCGCCGAGCGAATGCGGGTCGAGACCGGAGCGGACGGCGTAGCGATCGGTCGGGCCGCCCTCGGAAACCCTTGGATATTTAAAGAAATCCGTTCGCATCTCGGAAAAGATGCATGTTTCAGGGAGCCGACGGCGCTTGAGCGCTCGGAGGTGATGCTTCTTCATCTGGAAGGATTGACCGAAAGACTGGGCGAGGAACGAGGGATCAAGGAGATGCGAACCCAGCTCGCCCACTATTTAAAAGGTCGGCAGAACGCGGCGGAATACAGGTCCATTGCCGTTCGTGCAAGGACAAAGTCGGAGGTCCGGGAAATTATTCATCGATGGACCGAGTCGGCCGATACCGTCTGATTCTTCACCAGAAAAAGGTCTGTTTTTTCACTTCAAAAAGCCGCCCAAAAGACCGCGAATCAATCTGCGACCGATTTCGCGACCGGCCGTGCTGGCCGCCGAGCTGACGACTTTTCCGATCGGAGAAGAAGCGGCTTTTTTCTTTTTTGCGGCGGCCTCCTTGGCCTTGGCGGCCTCCTCTTTTTGCTTTTCTTTTTGAGCTTTTTCCTCCGCTTCCTTTCGGGCCGCTTCCGTTTCGACCGCTTCTGCCGCCCGGTACTTGTCCGAGAGCATTTCGTAGGCGCTTGTCCGATCCAAAGACTCGAGATATTTGGTGTACAGAAGAGAGCTGCTTACGACGGACCGGATTTTTTCTTCTCCGGCCGGACCGATGAGGCTTTGCGGGGGAAGAACCAACGCACGCTCGACGACGGACGGGACACCCTTTTCGGAAAGGAAGCTGACGAGTGCTTCTCCGGTTGCGAGCTCCGTAAGAACGGTCTCGGTGTCAAACGCATCGTTTACACGAAATGACTGCGCTGCGGCCCGAATATTTTTCTGCTCGGCCGGCGTGTACGCACGTAACGCATGCTGGACGCGGTTTCCGAGTTGAGAAAGGACGATTTGCGGGACATCCGACGGATTCTGTGTGACGAAATAGACACCGACTCCCTTGGATCGGATCAGCCGGATGACTTGCTCAACCTTTTCGATCAGGTACTTCGGTGCGTCGTTAAACAAAAGATGCGCTTCGTCGAAGAAAAAAATCATCTTCGGCTTTTCCATGTCTCCGACTTCGGGAAGCACTTCAAAAAGCTCCGAAAGAAGCCAAAGAACAAAGGTCGAATAGAGCAAGGGGCGGGAATAGAGTTCGACCGCGTGAAGAATGTTCACCATTCCCTTGCCGTTTGCATCGGTCTTCATCCAATCGGAAATATCAAAACTCGGTTCGCCGAAAAAGTGCGCGGCACCCTGATCTTCAAGCAGTGCAATGGATCGTTGGATTGCGCCGACGGACGCTTTGCTTACATTTCCGTGGGAAAGGATGAAGTCGTCGGCATGGTCACCGACATACTGAAGCATCAACCGTAAATCCTTTAGGTCGAGAAGAAGCAGGCCTTGCTCGTCCGCGATGCGGAACACCATGGAAAGGACCGCGCGTTGCACATCGGAAAGATCCAGCATCCGACCGAGCAAAAGGGGTCCCATTTCGGAAACCGTGACCCGAAGGGGATGGCCGTTTACCCCGAAAACGTCGAAAAATTCGGTCGGGTAAGCCTTGTATTCAAAATCGGAGATCCCGAATTTCGCGACGCGTTCCCGGAGCTTCCCGTTTTCGATACCGGGCAGACAAAGGCCGGACATGTCTCCTTTGATATCCGCCAAAAAAATCGGTACACCCAAATCGGAGAATGACTCGGCAATTACTTTGAGGGTTACGGATTTACCGGTTCCGGTCGCGCCGGCGATCAATCCGTGACGATTTGCCATGGCCGGGTGGAGTAAACACCGGGTTTCTGTTCCCGCGATCCAAAGGTCGTTTCCGCTTCTCATGACAGAGGTACCTCCGATTCAGTGATGATGTTATTCTACCGTAAATAAAGAGGTCGGGAAAGGGATCGATATTGTCGAAAAAACGGTGTCGTGATAACCTTGTTTCATGAAAAAAGGAAATTCGTTTCAACGGGCATTCGGGATTTTCCTCTGTGCCGCGATTGTTCTTTCTTTATTGTATTTTTCGGGTGCGATGGAATCAATCATCGAAGTCTTGCCGTTCGCGAAGGAAAAACCGCGGATGAATCGGGTCGACCTGACCGAATCGGAGCTGTTTTCGTTTTCGACGGATGGTGCGACGCTTGACCGACTCGGCATTACGAGGGATGATGCGTTGTTTCTTATTAACCGGGATCATCCGGTCCCGGAGGATCGTGAATTTGCGATCGACGAGTATAAAACGTCCGGCGTCCTGATGAATCGGGCGATGCTCGAAGATTACGCAAGACTCAGTGCCGCGGTTACCGAAAGGACGAACGACAAACTCTACGTAATGTCCTCTTTCCGCTCCTTTGAAAAGCAAAGGGCGCTTTTTGATGAAGATCCCGAGACGGCGGCAGAACCGGGATTCAGCGAGCATCATTCCGGACTTGCACTGGATGTGTATGTATATATGTATGCCGGAGCGGGATTTTTGAATTCCGAGGCCGGGAAATTTGTCAATCGAAACGCTCACGATTACGGGTTTATTATCCGGTATCCGCGCGGCAAGGAAAAAGTCACGGGATTTCCTTTCGAACCGTGGCACATACGGTATGTCGGTTCGCCGCATGCCCGCTATATCTCGCTGAACAACATCACCTTGGAGGAGTATATCGAATCGCTCGAGGAGGGTGTTTTTTACGAGATTGACGGGTCGATCGTCAGCAGACAAATCGGGGATCTTCTGTATGCTCCCCAAAAAGCGATTGACATCACCGTTTCGGAGGATAATACCGGAGGTTATATCATCACGGCGAAAATGAAATGATATAATGACTTCATGAAAACCAAAATCCGTTTGTAAGGAGAATAAAATGTTAACATTCACATTAATCATTTCTCTTTCTATCGGCATTGTGCTCTGTTTCATGGGATACCGTTTTTTCAGAGTTGCCATGGCGCTCGGCGGCTTTGCCATCGGTGCCGCGATCGGGTATTTTCTTTATCCGTTTGCGGCGGAGTATCTGCCGGACGCGGGACACGGGATTTGGCTTTTGGCCTTTATGGGAATTGCCGGGATACTCGTGGCGTTTCTGTCGTTTGCGGTTTACAAGGCGGCACTCTTTTATATTTCCGCTCTTTTCACCGCATTTCTCATCGTGAAAACGTTCCTGATGAGTTTTGCGGGCGGTGTCGGTGTTGCCGCGTTTATCAAAACGGCAATCGGTAAAACGGCAATCATGGGGAGTGCGAACGCCATTACCGACTATGAGGTGGCGGACCGGGGGACGGTCGGCGAGCTGATTCAAAAAGGTTTGGAGATGCTTCCGGGCGACACCCCGCTCGCAAAGACGGGGACGGTTTTACTGGCGGCCGTAATCGTGGGTGCGATTGTCGGAATCATTGTGTGCGTCCTGCAGAAACCGGCGATTATCGTCATGACCTCCGTGATCGGAGCGATGCTGGCGTCCGAAGGGATTTGCTCCCTTCTGGACAGCTTGGAAAATATCGACATGACCGCAGAGTCGGTGATTGCCAATTTCTCTGTCGGCGGTGAGAATTTGGTTCTTTCCATGCTGGTCACCATACTTTTGGTCGTGGCCGGGATGGTCGTTCAATTTAAAACGACGAAGAACATGAGCTAGTGTTTCCCGAAAAGGCCTGAAGCGAATCGGATTGAACTTCTTTGCTCGTTGCGGGGGAATTTTTTGTCGGCAGGATTTATTTTTGCCCGACCATTCCGAGCATGAGGACCTTCTCGATCCATGCGTCCCAATCGGGATCAAATATCTGAAGTTCCGGGCGCTCCATCAGCGCTCCGATCGACTGGCGAATTCCTTCGTCAAAGCGGATGGACGCGAAAAAGCCCGGAACCAAACGTTTGATTTTTGAATTGTCAAAAACGACGCTGTGTGCTTTGTCTCCGTTAAGGGGACCGTCCAGAGAGGAATCCAGACGGACGAGCATATCAGTGGAAACATGGGCGATTTTCGGTGCCACACCGAGTGCCTTTGCAATACAGGTATAGATCTGATTCCATGTGAGGGATTCGTCGGAGGTGATGTGTACCGCTTCTCCGACGGCGTGGATGTTTCCCATCAGCCCGATGAAGCCTTTGGCGAAATCGACACTGTGCGTAACGGTCCAAAGCGAACTCCCGTCTCCGTGAAGGAGAACCGGCTTCCCCGCTCGCATCCGCTCAATCTCGGTCCAGCAACCTTTGGGACTGTGAAACGAGAGCGGAACCGATCCGTCCGCATATGTATGACTCGGACGAACGATCGTAATCGGAAAGCCGGTTTGCCGGTATTGTTGCATCAAATAATCCTCACAGGCTATTTTCGCTTGCGAGTATTTCCAGTGCGGGTTGAAAAGCGGAGTGCTTTCCGTAACGGCGAAGTGGGATAATGGCTTTTGATAGACCGAAGCGGAACTGATAAAGATATATTGGCCGCATTTTCCCTCAAAAAGTCGTACATCCCGATGAACCTGCTCGGGAACGAACGCAATAAAATCCGCAATAACATCAAATTTCTCGTCTCCGATCAGGGAAAGAAGGGAATCCTCGTTGTTGATATCACAAGTGATTTGCCGGATATTATCCGGAACCTCTTCCACGCGGTTTCCGCGGTTTACAAGGGTCAATTCCCAATCCGTTTCAGCCAGCGCCCGCGTGATTGACATGCTGATGGTTCCGGTACCGCCGATAAACAATGCTTTCATGGTCGCCTTCACCCTCTAATCTCGAATCCGATCTACGAGATCATTATATCATTTCCAAATCGCAGATTATCTTTCCTTTTGCACCGGATGCTTGAATAATCCCTTCGACCGCATTAGAATCTTTATATGATGTCTATATGAGGCCCCCTTGTATAGGCAGGCATTTGTACGGGGGTACGCTGACGAAGGCGATGCGGTAACGCATCGCCTTCATCTGTTTTTACGGATCGTTTGGGATATCGCTATAAGAGAAAATTCAAAAAACCCAGAACTCCGTAGGTAATCGCGGTGACAATAACGCCCGCAATCAGTACGCCGAGGGAGATGGCCAGCATGGCGTCGCGAAAACGCACCTCAAAAAGGGCTGCGATTCCCGCACCCGTCCATGCTCCGGTGACCGGAAGCGGGATGGCGACGAAGAAAACCAGGCTCCAGAATGTGACCCCTTTCATTTTTTCCGCCCTGCGAACAAAGCGCGCTTCAAATTTCTCTACGAGTTTTCTTGATTTTTCGTACTTCCTCATCCAGTCGAAAACCTTCCGGACAAAAAGAAGGATAAAAGGAACAGGAAACAGGTTCCCGGCGACAGCCAGGAGGTAGTTCTGCCAGAACGGCAGGCCGAGAGGCGCACCCACCAGCGGAATTGCTCCCCGTAGTTCCAGAATCGGTATCATCGAGACAATGAAAACCGCTATCGGTCCGTACGGACGAAAAAACGCAATAATCGCATCTTTCATGGATCGCCTCCGAAAAGCAAAAATCGTGTCTAGGATACCACATTTTCAGGGTTGTCGGAAAGAAATGCACGAAGATTCGAAACGGCGGTGCGAATCAGACGCGCACGCGTCTCAAGAGGCGCCCAGGCGATGTGCGGCGTTATTATACAGTTTGGTGCGTAAAGTAAGGGGTTATCGGGTTTTGCCGGTTCGACGGAAAGAACGTCGACCGCAACTCCGGACAGTTTACCCGCGCAAAGAGCATCCGCGACTGCTTTTTCATCGATTAACGGGCCTCGCGCGGCGTTAATCAGGAAAGCGCCGTCTTTCATATCCCGGATGGCGTTTTCGTCAATCAGACGATAGGTTTGTTCGGTCAAGGGGCAGTGCAGGGAAAGAAAGTCGGAGCGTTTGAAAAGCTCTTCTTTGGAGACGGTTGAGGGAGCGGCAGGGTCGTCCTCCGGAAGAGACGTGCCTTCAGAGCCCGGCCTTCCGCATGCAAGAACGGTCATCCCGAGCTCCCGGGCGACACGAGCAACCGTTTTTGCGATTCTGCCGTAGCCGTATAGCCCGAGTGTTTTCCCGGACAACTCAATCAACGGACCGTCCCAGAAACAAAAATGCGGCGTCTGCATCCATTTCCCGTCGTGGACCAAACGGTCGTGATGTCCGACTCGATTGGATAATTCGAGTAATAGCGCAATTGTTGCCTGCGCGGTTGCCATCGTTGCGTATTCCGGAATATTGGTCACCGTAATTCCCAAATCGGCAGCGGTCTGAACATCGATGACATTGTATCCCGTAGCCAGAACTCCGATGTACTTTATACCGGGAAAAGCGCAAAGCCGTTTCCGATCAAAAGTGACCTTGCTCGTTAAAACGATTTCGGCGTCTCCGATTCGCTCGTCGGCCATTGATTCCGGGGTTTGGTCATATACCGTAAGGCGGCCGAACTCCTCCAGGGCAGACCATGAAAGGTCGCCGGGGTTCATTGTATATCCGTCCAGAACAACTATTTTTTTCATAAGCCCCGAATGTATTCGTCGATGGATACAGCCGCTGTTTTTCCGGCACCCATCGCCATAATTACGGTCGCCGCGCCGGTCGCCGCGTCTCCTCCGGCGAAAACACCCGGCCGTGACGTCGCCATGCGTTGGTCGGTTACGATCGTTCCCGAGCTTGCCACCTCAATTCCTGCGGTGTTCGCCCGAATCATGGGATTCGGAGAGGTGCCGATCGCGACAATTACCGTGTCGACCGGAATGCGGGATTCGGAGCCGATTTTAACGATCGGGCGTCTGCGTCCGGAGGCGTCCGGCTCTCCGAGCTCCATCTCTACGACCTCCATCTCGCATACCTCGCCATGCTCGTCCCCCAATATCCGTGTCGGAGCACACAGGTTTTTAAATACGATGCCTTCTTCCTTGGCGTGGTGGACCTCTTCGGATCGTGCGGGCATCTCCGCATCCGAACGCCGGTAGACGATATATACCGTCTCGGCACCGAGACGTTTTGCGGTGCGTGCCGCATCCATGGCGACATTTCCCCCGCCGATGACGGCAACCGTTCGACCTCGGGATATCGGTGTGTCGTACCGATCGTCATAGGCCTTCATCAGGTTTGCGCGTGTCAGAAACTCGTTTGCGGAGCATACACCGTTCAGGGACTCGCCCTCTATGTTCATAAAGGACGGTAACCCCGCTCCCGAAGCGATATAAACCGCTTTGTATCCCTGTTCAAACAGATCATCGACGGAAAGGGTTTTTCCGATGACCGTATTATGCAAGATTTGGACGCCACGCGCCTTAAGAACTTCGATTTCTTTGTCCACGATGGATTTGGGCAGACGAAACTCCGGAATTCCGTAAGTGAGAACACCGCCGGCCTTGTGAAATGCCTCGAAAATCGTCACGTCGTAGCCCAGTAGCGCAAGATCTCCGGCGCAGGCCAGTCCCGAAGGCCCCGAACCGATAATAGCGACCTTGTGGCCGTTGGAAGCGCCCGGCATCGGAAGTGCTTTCTGATGGGCGAAATGGTAGTCCGCCACGAATCGCTCCAGTTGCCCGATTGCGACCGGTTCACCTTTGCTCTTGCGCACGCAGACCGCCTCGCACTGGGTTTCCTGAGGACAAACACGACCGCAAACAGCCGGGAGACAATTGGTTTCCAATATGATCCGGTACGCTTCCTCAAATTGCCCGGCCACCACTTTCCGGATGAATTCAGGAATTTGAACATGAACCGGACACCCGTCAACGCAGGGCTTATATTTGCAGTTGAGGCATCGCTTGGCTTCCTCGATTGCCATTTCGGGCGTGTAGCCCAGGGTGACCTCATCGAAATTAGCAATGCGCTTCTCGGGTTTTTGCTCCGGTACGGGCACCTTTTTCGGGGACATATTCGGTTTCCGGTTCTGATCCAGACCGATTCGGCAGGTGTGATCGGAATCCGACTCTTCCTGATTGCGAAAAAAGGCTTTCCTTCGAATCAGTTCATCAAAATCAACGAGATGTCCGTCGAAGTCGGGACCGTCCACACAGGCGAACTTTACCTTGCCGTCAACGGTGACGCGGCATCCGCCGCACATTCCCGTACCGTCGATCATAATCGGGTCCAGGCTGACGATGGTATGGATACCGTGCTCTCGGGTCAGCTCGCAAACTTTTTTCATCATGATCAACGGACCGATGGTTACCACCAAATCATAATTTGCGCCTTCTTCGATACGCTTACGAAGAATATCGGTGACATAGCCCTTTTGCCCGTAAGAACCGTCATCCGTCGAAACGATCAGACGATCGGAAGCCGTGGCCATCTCGTCTTCGAGGAAAACAAAATCCTTCGATCGAAAACCCGCAATCATTTCCACATGCGTTTTCTTTTCGTGTAAGGCTTTTGCGGAAGGATAGGCAATCGCGCATCCGACCCCGCCTCCGATAACACAAGCTCTTTGATATCCGTCCAATTCGGTCGGCTTACCGAGCGGGCCGACGAAATCAAGGATCGAATCCCCCTCGTTTTTTTCCGCGAGCAGCTTGGTGGATCGACCGACCGCCTGGAAAATAATGGTAACGGTACCTTTTTCGCGATTATAATCCGCAATGGTTAGAGGTACTCTTTCCCCGAACTCGTCAACACGAAAAATGATGAACTGACCGGCCTGTGCCTTTTTTGCAATAAGAGGGGCCTTTATTTCCATCATGGTAATCAGGTTATTGAGTCGTCTTTTCGATATGATTTTGTACATAATAATTCCTTCCGTCTGCGAGTTTCGGTTTGATCGCCCCGAAACTCTTGTTGGGGAGAATTATATCACCTTTTTCAAATTCTCTACAACAAGAAGAAGGAAGCTTGTTTTTCACCCGAAGGAGAGGATGAAATAAACGCCGAAGTATTGAGTGTGGTCCCGATATCGCGATCTGTAAACGAACGGTAAACGGACTGTAAAGCTTTGACCATCAAAATCTTGACAAATGAGTAGAAATGAAAAGGAATGTCGGATATAATCGACGTTGATAAGTTCAATTTTGGGGAGAGCGACGAGCAATCGTCGTGTCGGGTGGTGAAGTGAGCAGAATTTATGATCATAACAAAACGATTCGCCTCCCTCTTTATTTTCTCTTTTCCTTCGTCCCTTCATCCACCCGGTCCTTTTTGTTTCCGACTCGATTAACCGGTTATGCGTTCGCATCACCGATCGGTATTGTTTCGGAAAAGACCGTTCAGAGTATTCTGATTCTCTCTCTTTTTGTAATGACGATTATTTCCGGTGTCCTTATATTTAAGTTTATCGCCGAAAACAAACGACTTAAAAAAACACAGAATGACTTGTTAAAAAGTCAGGAAGACCTTTTTGAATCGGCCTATCGGGACACATTAACGGGTCTTCCGAATCGTGCGCATTTCTATCACAATCTTTCGGAAATTTCGGAGAAAACAAGAGAAGAGAAGTCCGGGAAAAACGAGACGTTTGTCCGCGAAATCGCGATAGTTTATGCTGATTTGGATGATTTTAAACTGATTAACGAGTCCAGAGGGCATCAGACCGGCGACATGTTACTGAAAATGATTGCCGACGAGCTTCAGAAAATATGTCTGGAGTATCCCGATGTTTACGTGGCAAGAATCGGAGGGGATGAGTTCATCGCGATGATCAAAAATCCCGCCAGTAGAAAAATTACCGAATCGATTACGGCGTCTATTCAGGGAATTTTTGAGAGAAAGTATTGTGTAGGTGACTGCAATGTCTATCCGACGGCTTCCATCGGAATTGCCCGGTTTCCTCAGGATGCGGAAAATGTCTTTGATCTGGTTACCCATGCCGATCTGGCTCTTTTCGAGGCGAAAAAGGACGGGAAAAACCGTTTCCTTTTTTATAACCCGTCCATGAACGAGATGATGAGACAGGTGACGCACATCCGTAATCGAGTCCCGGAGGCCCTTCAGGGTGATCAATTGTACCTGCTTTATCAGCCGCAAATCGATTTTTCGAAACACAAGCTGATCGGCTATGAGGCCTTGCTTCGCTGGATGGACCCGGAGGAGGGGATGCTCATGCCGTCCCATTTCATTCCGATCCTCGAAAAAACGGGACAGATTCTTTCCATCGGCAAGTGGGTGCTCGAAAAAGCATGCATTTTCGCCCGGAAGGTAAACGAAAAAAGCGAGGATGATATTATCGTTTCCGTGAACATCTCGGGAGTCCAACTGATCCAGAAGGATTTTTTCGATTCCGTCGTCGAAATCGTCGGAAAAACGAATGTCCGGCCGTCTCTGATCGGCCTTGAACTAACCGAAACAGCTTTGATTACCTCACTCAAACAGAACGCGAACGTCCTTTCCCGTCTTCAGCAAATGGGCTTTCATGTGTATCTGGATGACTTCGGCACCGGTTATTCATCGATTCATTATCTTCGCGAACTACCCATTGAGACCGTGAAAATCGACCAGACCTTTGTCAGTGCGGTCGGGGCTTCCGAGGATGATGATGACCTTTTGCGACTGATCATTCATATTGCGCATCTGATGAAAATGAACGTTATGGCCGAGGGTGTCGAGACCATAGAGCAACTCAATTTTCTGGAAGAAAACCATTGCGACACCTGTCAGGGCTTTCTTTTCAGCATGCCGATCACCGAGGAAGAAGTCTTCAGCGGGAATGTTGTCCCGGATTTCAAGTACAGAAGATAAAGGAATGAGTCAGGTGCTGCCGGGCGCCCTCGCGAGAGGACGTCTTTTTTATGTTTCTTGACCCGCTAAAAATCAAACACCTTAAATTTGCTCAACCTTGTTTACATTTACTCGAGGTTTCGGGACGTATAATGGACAGAGAACCATAGAAAGGAAATATTACGCATGAAAAAATTCCTCGGTCGCATTCTGGCTCTTCTGATTACTTCCTCCATGCTCCTGACCGTTGCAGCCTGTACGAAGGATCAACAACCGACCGCATCCGGGGGCGATTCGATCGGCGGCGATGCGACGGCATCTCCTTCTTCCGTGACGGGAGAAACGGAGCCGCCGTACTATTCGGCAAAGGAAATCGAGATCTTTTCCGCGGAGAAAGACGGCGATTGGATCACTCCCGAAGTGATCCCGATGGGGGATCGGATCGGACTTCTGCTTTCCGTCGAGCGATACGTATATTCGGATGACCCCAATCGTTCGGGGTTGTCGCGGAAGAGCGTACTGTATACTTTCGATTTGGAGGGCAATCAACTCGCTGAAGCCGATCTTTCCGCATTCTCCGGGGAGTATTCTTCTGTCGGATCCTTTCAGTCCGACGGGGAGGGCAATATTCGGGCTCTTCTCCGAACGACGGATGAAGATTACTATGAAACCTATGAAAGCACCCTCGAGATGATCACGCTGGATCCCTCCGGCAAGGAAGTGAAGCCGCGCGTCGATCTCGGTACGGGCACGACCCCGATGTCCGACGCCGTTATTGACGATCAAGGCAGGATCTATATCCTCGAAGGTATCGTTTCAATGAGCATTCGGATCATCAATGCCGACGGAACTCCGCTTTGTACGATCCCCGTTGATTCGCCGCAGGGGTGGTTCAAGAAAATCGGAAAAAACGTCTATTTCAAAACATATCAATCGACGCAGATCGGATCAGACTGGATCGATAAAGAGGTTTATTTTCCGATCGATCCGGACACCCAAAGTCTCGGCGAAGCGGTGGATCCGGTGCGTTTAATGAGCTCGATCGAAGGCGGATGTGAAATTCGCTCTCAGGATGTTTTCCTGCTCGACCCGGAGTCTGAGCAGATGGCGCGTTATCAAGCGTGGGAAACGACCTATGACCCGGCGAAATACCAAATCAATTCATGGCTTCCGATCTCCGCAGAAAAGGTGGTGGGAATCGCCAAGTACAATGACATGTACCGGATGAGCCGGAAAACGACAGATACCTATTTCCTGATCATCCTGACCCGGGAAGCGAACAACCCGGATCTCAATAAGAAGGTCCTGGTTTTGGGGATGACGAGAGCATATTCACCCGAGATCAAGTCGGCGGTATTTCGCTTCAACCGAAAAAGTGAAGAGTACCGGATCGAGATCCGCGATTATTCGAGCGGCGTGGTTTTTGACGGTATTGATCCGAGGGATTGGTACGAACATGAAAAGTCAAGTGCCGCGGAGCTCTTGAGAGCGGATATCCTGCTCGGCGAGGGACCGGATATTCTCGTCCTTCAGGAGGACGCGTATCTGGCTCCCGAGATCCTCGAGCGGCAAGGGTATCTGGTCGACCTATATGCTTTGGCCGAAGGAGACCCGTCTTTTCGAAAAGAAGACTACCGCACGAATATCCTCTCGCTTTTCGAGCGGGACGGAAAGATGTTTCGCTTTCCGCTCACGTTTGGTTTAAGCGGGCTCGTCGGACCGACGCGTCTTCTCGGCGACCGGAGCGGATGGACGATCGAGGAGTGCACCGGGGCATTGAGTTCCTTGCCCGACGGCGCCGTCGCCTTCCCCAATCTTGAGCGAAAGGATCTCCTGGCCGGATGTCTTCAAGCTTCCCTGTATTCTTTTGTGGATTACAAGGAGAAAACGGTCGATTTTGACAGCGACGAATTCCGGGCGATTCTTGCCTTTGCCGACCGGTTCGGATCGGATGAAGTGATATGGGAGGACGGAACCGAAGATGACATCATGTATGAACCGGAAGGGCTTATAAATTGGAGCGAATTGCTTCGCCAGGGCAATTTAGCGATCCAACCGGCCGGAGTCGGGAATGCGTTTTCAATATCGAACGAGGAAAGTATCCATATGTTCAATGAACCGGTTACTTTCGTCGGATACCCCTCCGCGGATCGTTCGGGCATGAAGGTTCACGCCGGCACGAGCATCGCGATCTGCGAGAGTTGTCCGGACACGGCGGCCGCTTGGGAATTCGTCCGCATTTGTATCGGCGAGGAATTCCAATCGGAATTTTATCCCTATTCGGAAGAACCCATTCATCTGGGCGTGTCACAGGCTCGCATCGAACAGGCGATTTCGGCTCCGCTTGGAGCTATGGAGTCCATGTATACAATGGATGTTTTGACACAGCAAGACGCGGACTATTACATCCGACTGGTTGAATCGGCCTCCGTACTGGCCGGGCAGGATCAACCGATTATTGATATCGTTCAGGAGGAGGCGGCGGCCTACTTCGCGGGCGTAAAGACCGCGGAGGAGGTATCCCGGATCGTCCAGGACCGGGTGACGACATTCGTGAACGAGAGGGGCTGACCCGAATACACTTTCGAAAGTGAGAAAAGAATAATGAAGAAAACATTCAAGTGCCTGATGACGCTGTTGATCGGGCTTTCAATGATCGTGCCCCTTGCGGCCTGTACGAAGGATCCGGTAAAAAACGAAGGTGTGACTTCGGTAGTTCCTTCCTCGATGGCGGCGGAATATGATCTCCCGTACTATTCGGCAAAGGAAGTCGAGATTTTTTCCGCGAAATATGAGGACGACTGGGTCTATCCCGTAGTGATTCCGATGGGAGACCGGATTGGGCTTCTTCTGACCATTGATCGATACGACCCGGAAAAATCAGAGCGGACATATACAGATATGCTATATACGTACGATCTCGACGGAAATCAACTTTCGGAAGCCGATCTGTCCGCGTTTTCCGGATATAACTCGTTTTCCGGATATAATAATTATCTTGATGCTTTTCAGTCCGACGGCGAGGGCAACATTCGGGCGATCCTCCGGACGCCGGATGAGAATTATTTCGAAAACTCTTTAACCAAGCTCGAGATGATCACGCTGGATCCTTCCGGTAAGGAAACGAAGCCGCGCGTCGATCTCGGTACGGGAACGACGCAAATATCCGACACGTTTATAGATGCGAAAGGAAGAATATATATATCCGAGAGCATCGTTTCGGGGAACATTCGAATCCTCAATGTCGACGGAACTCCGCTCGGTACGATCGCGGTCGATTCCCCGAACGGGTCTTTCTTTCTCGACGGGGAGACCGTATATTACGACGCGAATCAATACACACCAAGAGAATGTTTTCCGATCGATCCGGACGCTCTTGCGCTCGGCGAACCGGTCAATCCCGAGACAACGCTTTGGGGATCGCCGATCGAGACGGAAGGGGGATATGAGATCCGGCAGGAGGGCGTGTACCGGCGTGATGCAAAGTCCGGGGAGTTGACGTTGTGCTCATCGTGGAGCACGACCTATGATCCTTCTTTATATTCGGCCCGGACATGGATTCCGTTCTCCGCCGAAAAAGTGATCGGGATCGCCTCATACAGCGAATCGTACCGGATATCGAACGGAGTGCCCGAGGCTTTTTTCATGATCATTTTAACCAAACAGGCGACCAATCCGGATATCAACAAGAAAGTGCTGGTCTTAGGCGGACTGCGGATCGAAAACGATCCGGAATTGCGCTCGGCGGTGTTCCGTTTCAATCGGGCCAACGAAAATTACCGCATCGAGATCCGCGATTACCTGAACGAGGTGGATTTTACCGGGATCGAGCCCGAGGACCAATGGAATTACGAAAAAAAGAGATACGCGGAACTTTTGTCGGCAGACTTCTTGAACGGTAAGGAGCCGGATATTCTCGTTATGGATCAGCACGCGTTTTTGGCTCCCGAAATCCTCGAACGGCAAGGGTATCTGGTCGACCTGTATGCTTTGGGCCAAGGGGACCCGTCCTTTCGAAAAGAGGACTACCGGACAAACATCCTTTCGCTTTTCGAGCGGGACGGAAAACTGTTCCGTTTCCCGCTTACAATCAGCCTCGGCGGCTTGGTCGGACCGGTGCGACTTCTCGGCGACCGGAGCGGATGGACGGTCGAGGAATGTACCGGGGTGTTGAACTCTTTACCCGATTGCGCCGTCGCCTTCCCCAATCTCGAGCGAAAAGATCTCCTGGCCGGATGTATTCAATCCTCCCTGTATTCATTTGTGGATTACGCAGAGAAAACGGTCGATTTCGACAGCGACGAATTCCGGGAGATTCTTGCCTTTTCCGACCGATTCGGATCGGACGAGCTGCCGGAAATCGACGATTCGGGAGATATTGTCAATCCGGAAGGGTATGTGGATACTTCCGAGTTGATCTTTCAGGGAAATCTGGCGATCGAGACGCACGGAATTTCGGACGCGACCTCAGTGTCGAATGCCAAGTACACTTTCGGGGAACCGGTTACCTTCGTCGGGTATCCTTCCGCGGATCGTTCAGGTATGGGAGTGGAGGCGAGCATGAGTCTGGCGATCTGCGCGGGATGTCCGGATCCGTCCGCCGCTTGGGAATTTATACGGTTATGCATCAGCGAGGAATTTCAATCGGAGTTTTCAATATATTCGGGAGAACCCATGAACCTGGGCGCGTCCCGGACGCATATCGAAAAGGCTCTTTCGTCTTCTCCGAGTTCTCTTGAACAGATGTACATTGGCGATGCGCTTACCCGGGAAGATGCGGATCAATACATCCGGCTCCTCGATTCCGCTTCGGTGTTGAACGGGCAGGATCAGCCGATCATCGAGATCGTGCTGGAGGAGGCGGCGGCCTACTTCGCGGGCGTAAAGACCGCGGAGGAGGTATCCCGGATCGTCCAGGACCGGGTGACGACATTCGTAAACGAGAGGGGCTGAACCGCGTTGGCGCTTTTCGAATAAGCCCATACGTTTCATCGATTATTGCAACAAAATCATGAGGTGACTCGTCTGTCTTTTTGGATGGGTAAACAGGGAACTTTTGATTGCAAATAATCAAACTTCGTATAGAATTAACATTGCTGAAGGATAATAAAGAAAAGCAGACGCTTTTCGGGAAGAGGACCGGTTATGAATAATGTAGTCAGACGAGCCATTGCCCTTTGCATTGCAATATTGATGTTGCTATCCTTAGCGGCTTGCAAGCCCAAGGAAAACGGAGGAAAAAATAAAAGCACGGTAATTTCCGCCGATGATCCCTATTTTTCGTCGAAGGAAATCGAAGTATTCACTCCGAAAAACATAAATGACAGCGTATCGAATTATGTCGTTCCGCTCGGGGATAAAGTCGGAATCATACTTGAAATATATGAGTACGGTGAGCAGATTGTCAGGGAAGAAACCGAATGGAAAGAACAGATGGAGCTCAATCCGGAATTTGAACCGGAGGCGGTCGCTTCCGAATCGACGGACGTAATCGAAGAATCAACGGAGCCGTTCGAGGAGACCGGGGATGAAATCACGGATGATGATTCGGCCGAAACCACCGACTGGGAAGACATGGAACCGGAGTACCCGGATGATGGTTACTATTATGAAAACAATATCAAACGGATGCTGTTGGTTTATGATTTGGAGGGAAATCGGGTCGGTGAAACCGAACTTGCTTTTCTTTCCAATCAAGAGAGCGGAAAGGAATCGTATATTCAGAGTATTCAGGGGGACGGTCAGGGGAACATTGCCCTTCTGTTACAGTCTTACGATTATGAAACCGGTCGCTCCGATACGGAAATGGTAACGATGGATGCCTCCGGAAAGGAAGTGAAGCCGAGGGTTTCGCTGTCCGGCAGCGAGAACGAATGGTATTCTTCGGTTGCTTTTGACGGTCAGGGTTATTTTTACGTATGCAGTTACGGCGAAACCGGTTCTGTTGTCCGTGTCAAGGATGCTCAGGGAAGAGATGTTTCGACCGTAAAAGCAAATGAAAGTCAGAACATCGGCGGTACTTTGTATTCGTTCGGCGGATCGGTTTACGTCGACGTTTATTCAAATACCGGATATGAGTACAAAATCTACCCGATTGATCCCGTAAACGGATCGCTCGGTGAACCGATCGACCTGACCGGACTTCAGGGCTCGCTTTCCTTCGGTCCGGACGGTATGTATCTGAATAAAGCCGGGGGGATCTATTCGTATGACATTCAGACCAAGGAACAGACGGAAATAATCGCTTGGAACGACACGGATTTGGATATGTCCGATTTCTGGTACGGTTCATGCATACCGATGTCCAAGGACAAGATCGTTTATGTTACACAGGAGTATAATTTTGGAATTATGACCGATGAGGAGGCGAAGCCCGAACCGCTCAAATTGGTGATCCTTACACGAGAAAAGGTAAATCCGAATGCAGGAAAGATGGTTATGGTTTTGGGCGGATTCGGAATCTCCTATCAGTCGGATGTGACTTCCGAGATTTATAAATACAATAAGGAAAGCACGAAATATCGAATTGAGACGGTCGACTACTACGAGATGATCGACTATTCCGAAATCGGAGATGATTACACCGATTACTTGAAAGCATTTTCCAAAGCGACCGAACAGCTCTATATTGACATGATTAACGGTGTCGGTCCGGATATTTTGATGGCCGGGGAAGGAATGATGTCTCTGGATCGATTTGCGGCGAAGGGATTGCTTTCAGACCTTTACGAGTTGGCCGAGAAGGACGAAAGCTTTAGCAAAGAAGACTATATTCAAAGTGTACTGTCGCTTTTTGAGACGGACGGAAAACTCTATCAGTTCCCGACTGGATTTTACATGATCGGTTTGGTCGGGCCGACCCGACTGATCGGAGACCGGACCGGATGGACGGTTGATGAATTCAACGAGGTTGTGAACGGTTTGCCCGCGGGGGTGTACCCCATCGTAAACGTCACTCAATCCGACCTCTTAACGCAGTGCTTGACGTTGTCCATGAACTCATTTGTGGATTATTCGAAGGGAGAAGTTCGTTTTGATGACCCGGATTTCTACAAATTGCTTGAATTGGCCAAGACTTACGGATCGGACTCGGAGGTGAACCCGATGCCGGTCGACTATGCATCGGACATTAAGGAAGACGGGTACGGCGACAGCGGATATGTCGATGAATATGAGCTGATCTCGCAGGGTAAACTTGCGCTTCGGATGACCTATATTTACAGCCCGACGGCAATCTCCAATGAACGCTATACTTTCAGCGAACCGATTACATTTGTCGGATACCCCTCGTCGAATAAAAGCGGAATGGCATGTACCGCCGCTCAAGCCTTCGCCATCAACGCTGAGTCGCCGAACCAGGATGCCGCATGGGAGTTCATCCGCCATTTCATCGCAAAAGAAGCGCAGATGGCAAGACAGGATTATTCGGGAGCGCCCATTCGTCGCGATGCGTTGGAAGCCCAGATCGAAAAACTGCTGAATCCTCCGGAACAAAGTGACTATTACTGGTACGGGGATCAATTAACGCAGGAGGATGCGGATCAATACTTAGCGATGATTGATTCGGTTTCCACTCTGTCCGGGACGGATATGGATATCGTGTCCATCGTTCAGGAAGAAGTGCCGGCATATTTTAAAGGCCTCAAATCCGCGGAGGATGTGGCGAAAATTATTCAGGACAGAGTCATGACGCTCGTAAGGGAAAAATCGTAACGACCGAATCGGAGGCACGGGAAAATGACGGTTCCGGAAACGGAAACAGCCAATAATAATGGCGGTTCGATGGTTCGGATCAACAATAAAAAGCGATTCAAAAAGCTTCGAGAGGCTCTGGCATTCGCGAAATATCTGGTGCCGAGCTTTCTCGGAGTGTCGCTTTTCTTCTTTGGTCCGATGGTGCAAATCGCGGTCAATTCATTTCAGAAAAGCCCGACAAATCCGGAATTTGTCGGGCTCAGGAACTACGAGAATGTTCTTTCGAACGCCGCTTTTCTGCAGGCGGGCGAGAACACGCTGATGTTTTCACTGTTTGCGGTTCCATTGGCCGTCGTACTTTCCCTGATTTTGGCACTTCTTTTGAATTCAAAAATGCCCGGGAAAAGCGTTTTCAGAAGTATGCTTCTCAACCCGATGATGGTTCCCGTCGCCTCGATCGTCTTGATTTGGCAGGTGCTTTTCAGTTTTACGGGGTCGATTAACACCTATCTCGGATATTTTGGCATCGATAAGATTGATTGGATGAAGTCGGATTTGAGCCGCATCGTTATCATTTTGCTGTTCTTATGGAAAACACTGGGATATAACATGGTGCTTTTTCTTGCCGCATTGAATAATGTTCCCCCGGAGTTAATCGACACGTCAAAAATCGACGGAGCGGGGAGCACCCGTCGCTTCTTTTCGATCAGCCTGGTGTATTTATATCCTACGATTTTCTTTGTCGGGATCATGTCGCTGATCAGTTCCTTTAAAATATTCCGGGAGGTATATCTTTTAACCGGTGATTATCCGTATTCGTCTCTGTATATGCTTCAGCATTTCATGAACAATAAGTTTCGCCAGCTCGACTATCAGGCTCTTTGTTCGAGTGCGATTGTTATGGCGCTCGTCATGATCCTGATCGTCGGAATCCTGTTCCTTGCCGAGTTTAAGCTGGGTAAGGAGGTGGAGGAATAGGATGCGTGGGGATAAAAAACAAGCAATCAAACCGGACCTGGACTTTTTCTCCGCGTTGAGCAGTCTGCCCTCGCCGGAGGCGGATAAACCGGAAGAAAAGAACCTCGCGGATGAGCTCCTGACCGTTGCCGTCCCGGAAGAATCCGTGGCGGAAAAAAACGATACCGTTCCGTTTGTTCCGGCAACCGAAGAGGTTTTTGCCGGAACGGATGAGGAAACAACAATCTTCGAGGAACTGAACGAGAGCGCGGAAAAGAAGCATAAATTCGGCCGTTTTGCCGCGATGAACCGAAACCGGATCACAAACCGGATTGTCATCGGCATTTTTTTCGTGATTGTATTGATAACGGCCATCCTCGCGCTTCTCCCGATTGTTTTGACTATTCTAAACTCGTTCATGTCTTCCGCGGAAATCCGGAATCATTACAGCGCGATATACGAAAGTCTATCGGGTTACACCGGAGATAAAAGTCGCTTTGTCGCGAACCCGGAACTGCGATTCATACCGGATATGGTCAGCGTGGATCAATACGCCACCTTGCTTTTCAAGACACCGAACTATCTCTTGAAGTTCTGGAATTCGGTTTTTCTGGTCGTTCCCATTGTCGTCGGACAGATGGCGGTCGGCTCGCTTGCGGCTTTTGCGTTTGCGCGGTACCGGAAGAAATGGTTTGAGATTATTTTCTTTTCGTACATCATCCTCATGCTGATGCCGCATCAGGTGACGCTCGTACCGAATCTTTTTATCGCGGACTCGCTGGGGATATTGGACTCCTGGTGGGCGATCATTCTGCCCGGTATTTTTTCGACATTCAGCGTCTTTTTGCTCAGTAAGTATATGCGACAGATACCGACGTCGTATATTGAGGCGGCCAAACTGGACGGCGCCGGTGAATGGCATATTTTCTGGAGCATATGTCTTCCCATGTGTAAAAGCGCGCTGTATGCTATGAGTATTCTCTTGTTCATAGATTATTGGAACATGGTCGAACAGCCTCTATTGATGCTCAAAAATACCGATCTTTATCCGATGTCGGTATTTCTGTCACAAATCAATCAAAAGGAGCTCGGGGTGGCGTTTGCGGCATCGACGATCTTTATGATCCCGCCGCTCCTGATGTTTTTCAACGGAGAGGAATACCTGATCGAAGGAATATCCCGCTCCGGAATTAAGTGAATGTGCCGACAGGCGAAGAAGAATCGTAGTATGATCCGACGGGAGGATGGAGTACATGGAAAATACAGGAGTTCAACAGAAAACCGGCAAGCGTAAGTGGGTGATTACAGCCGCGGCGGGTTTTCTGGTTATCATTTTTCTGCTTACGTTTTTTTCAAACACGGTCATGAATTACTCGCTCCCGAAGGTTTCGGCGCAATATCCTTCCTACGGAACGATTTCGACGAGCAACCGTGCCAGCGGATTGATTGAAGCGACTCGGAAAGAGCCGGTGAAAGCTTTTGACAACCGCGTCGTGGAGGCGGTCTTTGTGTATGAATATAACGAAGTAATGGCAGGAGATGTTCTTCTTACATTGAAGCCGCAAACGGAATCCGATGAGCTTACGAGCTATAAAACTCAGCTTGAGCAGATTGAGCTGGAGCGTTATTACGAAAGTCTGCTTCCCGTCAACCCGCCGGATTACACCTACCTCGAAGACGCCATTGATATGGCATCGGATAATCTTAAAACCGCAAACACGGATCTTTCCAACGCGCAAAACAAGGAAACAATCATCGCGAACGCACAAACGACCATTACACAATCCGGTGCGGCGATTGTTCAATTGACAGCCGAAATCGATGCGCTGTCCTCCGTGATTGCTCAGTTACGACTGGATCTCTCCGAAATGGAATATGAGCGGGATCAGGAAATTTTAGTTCTGGAGCAGAATTGCGCCGCCGCCGTCGCCGCGCTTGAGGATGATCGTGACGACGAATTGGAGATTTTGTATCAGGAGCTGGCGGTTGCGCAGGCCGCGCTGGATGCGGTTCCCGATGGAGATGATAACAGCGCGGAATTAGCCGAGGTCAATCGGATCCAGAACGAAATCATATCGGTTACCGACCAGTATGAGGCGGATATCCATGCGGTTAACTCCGCATGCCAGACCGGCATTGATGCGGTTAACGCATATTACGACCCCGGAATAGATCAACTGAACTCGGATATTGCCGAACTCGAAGGACAATTAAGCGAAAAATCGACTCAACTCGTAACGGAGCAGGATAAGCTGGAACGGGCACAGCAAAAATTGGCGGAGGCGGAGATGTATCTGACCGTTGCCGACGCCGAGAAAGCCGTCACTCGAGCGCAAAAAGCGCTCGCAGATGCGAAGAAAGCGTTATCGGACCAGAAAAAAATAGATGCGGTCGAAGCGGAAAGAAAGAAGCGCGCCCGTCAGGAAGAGGATAAGTTAATCCAGGATCTTAAGGATAAGATCAAAGTCTTGGAAGACAATATGAAAATTACCGAAATCCGGGCTCCGATCAGCGGAATGACGACGGGATTTTCTGTTTCCCCGGGCGAAGAAATCATGAAAGACCAGGTCCTCGGAATTATTATTGACCGGAGCGGAGGCTATTCGGCGGACTTTGTTTTTTCGGCGCAACAGGCCCGTATGATTTATATCGGGATGGAAATGAGCGTGAGCTTCAACGCCGCGGACCGCGTCTTTGTTACCCGCATTCGCCCGGATCCGAACGATCCGAGAAACTCCCGGATCGTATCGACGATTGTCGAGGGTGAATATCTCTGGGAGGGCAACTCCATCGAGGTGAGGTTTGATGACTACAGCCAAGCCTTTGAGTGTTTGGTCCCGAACAGCTCGATTATGGAGGACGGAACCGGGAAATTTGTGTATGTTCTCGACGAGAAAAAGGGACCGCTCGGCGAGAAGTACACAGCGCTTAAGGTTAATGTGGAGGTGCTTGCGACGGACGGGAAAATGTCCGCGCTTGATCCGTCGGTCATTCAGTACAGAAGAATTATCACCCGAAGCGAGAAACCGATCGCAAACGGAGTCCAGGTACGACTCGAGTATTTCCAGCAGGAGGGATAAACCTTGGGATGTAAGGATTTTTGGATCCGGTTTCTCACCGGCCTTCGGGATCATGTTCTTGGCTTCTTTCGGATGCTTTTTCGCAGGTTGCCGTTCGTTCTGGCCGCCTTGGCACTGCTCGGAATTCTGTTGTCGACTGTTTTTATCGCGCGAGCGAAGGAGTCGCAGTTTGATCAATATGCGGCGGAACGTTGGGGAGCCGAAACAAAAATCCATTACCGCCAGGTCAGTGTGATCGGCCGCGGCCAACCTCAGCCGTACGGTGCGCCCGACCTCTTTATCGACGCCGAGACCAGCATGAACAAAAGCACCGTAATCGAAATACGAACCACCTTGGAAAATTTCATCACTTCTTCGGGAAACGAAAAGACCGAAGCGGATAAGCAAGACACGGAAAGATCCGGAAGGATTTGGGCAGATGCGTATTATGCCGAGGCGAGAGCATCGATCCGGGTCACGAAAAACGGTGAGGAGACCGGAGTCGGTACCGAGGCCGATCTGATCGGGGTTGCCGGAAGCTATTACCTTTTTCATCCGCGAAGGATACTGGAGGGGAGTTTTCTTTCCGAAGAGATCATCGACCGTCAGTCCGTCGTATTGAATGAACAGCTGGCATGGCTCCTGTTTCGTTCCAATCAGATCCAGGACGAAAGCGTGATGATCGGTTCAAGGATATATACCGTTGTCGGCGTCGTACGTGAACCCGACGCTAAAACAGATCGGGCGGCCGGTTTCGATCGTCCGTGTGCCTATATCTATTTTGACGAACTCGCATTTTTAAGCAAACCGGAGAGCAATTCCTATGGTAATGAATTCGAATCGGAATATCCGTCCGCGCCGATCGTTGCCGATTCGCAGAATCTTTCCATCCTCTGCTACGAGGCGGTGCTTCCCGATCCGATCGACGGAATCGCACTGAACGATTTAAAGAGCTCCTTACAGACATATTCCCCGAGCGAGGAAAATTTTGCATTTATCAATCACACCGGGCGGTTCGGTCTTCTTCGGATCATCGGAGAGCTTTTCCCGATCGGAGGAGAGATTCCGTCGCTTTCGAATTTTTCTTATCCGCCGGGCGAGCTTTCCGCACAAATGACGGAGCGAATCATCCGGGTCTGGTGGGTTGTTTTTTTCACATGCCTCGTTCTATTCATCATATCTCTTCTGGCCGTGGTTCTTACCTTGCGAAAAGGAATACCGAAGCGTAGCATAAAGAATTCAACATCCGATGAGCCGTCGATAACAAGCGGAGAAAAAGACGTGATTAAGGTTCGAAGGGTATAATGACATCGGAAGCCGTTCTGACGTTTATCGTCGAAGGCATCGCTTTCGGCGATCCGTTTTTTAGACAATAAAGACGCGGGAGGAAGAAGGATTGAAAAACCCGGCCGGCCTTCAACGGGATCGAATAAGAAAAGGGATGGCAGCGATTGTCGTGGTCGCTTTCTTCCTTTTTTTTCCGGCCTCCTGTTCCGGACTTAAGAAGGAAACCGACGCGACCGAGGCGAAAGAAGAAATATTTGCGATGAATACGTATATGCGTATTGAGGTGCGCGGACGAGAGGCAAAGGAAGCGGTGAACGCCGGCGTAAAAGAAATATATCGTCTGGAGAATCTGCTCTCGCGCTCGATCCCGGAAAGCGAGATTTTTGCCGTGAACTCCGCTGCGGGCGAAGAATATACGACGGTATCCGCGGAAACGTTTCAGGTGATTTCAATTTCGTTGTTATATTCAGAGATGACCGATGGGTGTTTTGATGTTACCGTCGCGCCGTTGATGGATTTGTGGGGGTTTTCAAGCGGCGATTACCGCGTCCCGAATCCGTCGGAGATCGATGACGTTATGTCTTCGGTCGGTTATGAAATGGTTCGGATCGAAGAAGATTCCGGCCGGGTTATGCTCGAAAAAAAGGGGATGAGTATGGATCTCGGAGCCGTCACGAAAGGATATGCGGGAGATCGTGTTCTTGCGGTTATTCAACAATACGATATCGAGTCCGCGTTAATCAATCTCGGTGGCAATGTGACGGTTTTCGGAAAAAAGAAAACAGGGGCTCCGTATCATGTCGCGATTGCGGATCCGGAGAATCGCGGAGAATATTTGGGCGTTCTTGCGGCAGAGAATCAGAGTATCGTTACATCGGGCGGATATGAGCGTTTTTTTGAATCGGACGGCAAGGTATACATTCATATTATGGATCCGGAAACCGGACGACCGGCTGAAACCGATCTGCTTTCGGTGAGCGTGATCGATGCGGACGGAATCAAATGTGATATTCTATCGACCGCGCTTTTCGTTATGGGCAAGGATGCGGCAATCGGGTTTTGGAGAGAAAATCCGGATTTCGGAATGATTCTTTCGGATTCTTCGGGGACGCTTTTTGTCAGCCAAAATATCAAAGAGGAGTTTTCCGTCGCGGACGGAAAGAGTGTCGTCTATTTTGAGTAAAGAAAACGGAAACGATGGAAATGCGCCGAAAGCGGTCGACCGCGATCCGGCCGGAGCCGAGGCGCGGGGATCGGATTTCTCTCCGAGACTTTCCTTCGGCGTGCCGGACTTTCTCTTGATTATTGTGTTGGTTATGGCGGGACTGATTCCCTTTGTTTTCGGTACTCTTCGCGCAACGAAAGAGTCGGATTTCGAAAAGGTTGCCATCCTTACCGTGGCGGGGCAAGAAGTTTGGCGATGCCCGGTCGGCAACGGAAGCGAGCCCTCCGAATTTACCTATTCGTCTCAAGAAGGAATTTTGATTGTCCGTGCGGATAAAAGCGGAGCATGGGTTGCTCATTCGGATTGCCCCGATCAGATATGCGTCCGGACCGGAAAAATTTCACGGGCGGGGCAGATATCCGTGTGTATCCCCTTTCGGGCGGTCTTACGTATCGAAGCGACGAATCCGATATCGGACGCCTGGATTCATCCGGATGGGATCGATGCGGTTTCCGAATAAGTGGAGGGAGCATGAACGGTAAAACCAGGCGATTGACCTTATGGGGACTGATGACCGCAATTTCGCTTGCGCTTTCCGTGGCCGAATCGGCCATTGTTCCCGCCGCGTTGTTCCCTGTGCCGGGATTTCGACTGGGCTTTGCCAACATCGCGATATTGATTTCGGTGTATATCTTCGGAGCGTTTCCGTCGATCGGTATTGTTCTGATACGCACGCTTTCCGTCTTCGCCTTTTCGGGCAATCCTACTGTGTTTCTTTTTTCTTTATGCGGCGGATTGGCAGCCGTATCGGTGATGCTCGCGCTTCACCGGATTCGCCGCTTTTCGATTTTCGGAGTCAGTGCGGGTGGAGCCGCCGCGCATTCCGTCGGACAAATAGCCGTCGCGATCCCCATCGCGGGAAATGTCTCGGTCATCGGATATTTGCCGGCATTGCTTTGGGCGTCGATCGCAGCCGGACTGCTGATTGCCTTGATTTCCGTGCCGGTCTATCGTGCGGTGGTCACGTTTTTTCGCTTTCGTCCGGGTCAGTGATCGGTCCGTTAAAAAAATCGCTGTTGTGATAAAATAATAAGGTAGCCCGAATGAGTTTTCGCCGATACGCGAGGGTGATATGAAGCAACCGGACAACCCCTTCTGGCCGAAAAAAAGCATTTTAAATCCTGCCGAACCCAAAGAACCGTATGTTCCGGTTCGTTGCGTTCGCGGTACCTTGACACGCGAGGAGCAACGATCGCTGGACCGGATCGCAGTCAAGAAATTTCAGATTCCGCTGATGACCCTGATGGAACACGCGGGTCTGGCCGTCGCCGATATCGCGTCATATGTCGCCGGTGCGACCACAACTCCGATACATATTTTCGCCGGGCGCGGGAATAACGGCGGCGATGCGTATGTGTGTGCGAGACTTTTGCATGCCCGGGGCTTTTCGACGACCGTGTGGGACTGTTTCCCGGGCGTCGAGCATTCCGGAGCGGTACGAACCATGCGCGATGTCGCTCAAAACTTGGGGATCCGGATTCTTCCGGCCGAGGAGTTCAATCCGCAAGGATTCGGAAGCGGTGTATCCAGAATGATTGATGATAAAATGTCCGGCATTCCCTGTGTTGCCATCGACGGGATCCTCGGAACCGGATATGAGATTTCCCGGCCTCTTCCGCCGAATCTGAGCAGGATTACCGCCAAAATCGAGGAGTCACACCGAAGGGGCGCACGAGTCGTTTCCATCGATATTCCGACGGGGGTCGATTCGGACACTGCGGAGGTCGATCCGCATGCCGTCATGGCCGACTGTACCGTTACGTTTATTCTGCCGAAGCAGGGCATGACTCGCGGTAAGGGCCGGGAACATTCCGGTCAGATACGGATCTTTTCGCTCGGATTACCGATTAATTTTGCGGACCTGGCATTGGGACCGCCGAGGTGAGAATCAATGAAAATAGCTTTTTATGACACCAAACCCTACGACAGAGTCTGGTTTGACCGACTCGCACCGGAATACGGTTTTTCGATTCGATACATCGAAAGCCACATTCATCCCGACAACTGTATACTGGCGGCGGATTGTGACGCTGTATGCGTATTCGTGAACGATCGGGTCGATCAAACGGTCATTGACCGCTTGTACGATTTGGGTGTCCGGGCGATATTGCTGCGTTGTTCGGGTTATAACAATGTCGATTACAAGTCGGCCTTCGAAAAGATTCACGTTCTGAGGGTACCGGCGTATTCTCCGTACGCCGTCGCGGAGTACTCCTGTGCGTTACTTTTGTCTGTCAATCGAAAAACGCACCGCGCGTATTCCAGAACCAGAGACTATAATTTTTCGATCAACGGCCTGATCGGAGCGGATTTACACGGAAAAACCGCCGGGGTGGTCGGTCTCGGTAAAATCGGACGCATTATGGCCGGCATTCTCAGCGGGTTCGGTATGCATGTCATCGCATACGATCCATATCCTCCGAAGGATTCCGGTTTTGAACTCGTCGGTCTGGATCAGATATGGACCCGGTCCGACGTGATTACTCTTCATTGTCCGTTGACGCCCGAGACTACACATATCGTTAACCGGCAATCACTTTCGATGATGAAGGACGCCGTGCTTTTGATCAACTCTTCTCGCGGTGCGCTGATTGATACGGGTGCGCTGATCGAAGCGGTCGTCAATCGAAAAGTCGGCGGGGTCGGATTGGATGTATACGAGGAGGAAGACGACTATTTCTTTGAAGATCGGTCCAACGACATTCTTGAGGATGAGGAGCTCGTCCGGCTAATGAGTTTTCCGAATGTTCTGGTCACGTCCCATCAGGCTTTTTTTACGGCGGAAGCGATGGAGGCCATCGCTCGCACGACACTTCAGAATCTTTCGATGCTGAAAAATAACGCGTTTCTCGAAAACGAGATTTGCTATCGGTGCGGAAAAGAGGGCGTCTGTGATCGGGAGAATAAACGCGAAAACTGCTTTTGAGCGAAAAGCGATGTTTTTAATGCCGAAACCCCGCTTGCGACATCTCGTCAAGAGGCATAGAATGGAAAAAAGTGGCTTTTCCGTTCGGGAGGAATTGTGAATGAAACTACCGGGCTTTTTTAAAAAGGGTTCTCGTCGGTCGGAGCGAAACGAGGAGGAACCCGAATATCCCGGAAATGCGGCGGACGAATTCCCGCCGCACTCGGATGACGTGAAAGAGGATATGCCGGAGCGTAAAGAAACCCCGGCGCAATCGGAAAAGAATTCGAAGCAGGCGATTCCCGAAACACCTCGGGAGAAAGCACCCTCAGCGAAAACACCCGCACGGACCGAGACGCGGGAAAAACCCAAAACATCCGAGCAAAGAGAGCCGACGAATATTGAAACGCTCTGGTTCTCTCTTGTGGAAAATCCGAACAACGAAAAAAAACTCAACCAGTTGATTCGCTACTGTATGGAGCGCAAAGGCCCCGCATCCGTTCACGCGGCTCTGACCGAGCTTTCCATGGAAGATAAAAGTTTCCTGCCGCAATTAATCATGGCGTCACGCGCCCTGGAACGGAAGGAGCACGATGAGGCGCTGAAATATTACCGCGAACTGCTCTCCCGAAGGGTGCCCAACGATTACACGTTGCTTCGAATCACGGCGGATCTCGGAAGAAACCGATATCCGAACGAGTTGATTGATCTTGCCATTCCGTATTATATTCCCGAAAAACACAACGAATATATCGGCTTGAATCTGCTTCAGGCTTGTGTGGAAAGCGGAAGGATATCCGACGGAAGAACGATTTGGAAACGTCTGAATGAATCGAAACGACCGAAGATCGCCAAGATTCTGGATACGTTTTCCGTTCGATTTGCTCCGGAAAAGAACCATCCCTCCGGGGATTCGTCCTCGGACGGGCCGGAGGTTGTCATGGATGCCGTTGCTTCCGAAGAATCAAAGCCCGCCGCCCCGGAACGATCGGGTGCGGATCACCCGGTACGCGAGGATAATCCGATCGGCGACATTTCGAAAAACAAAGAGCCTTCCGGGATTTATGCGATCGCGGATAATCCCGTGGAGGATTCTCCCGTTCGAGTGGAATTGCCGATATGGAAATTCTGGATCCCCGAGGTGCCGGACATTCTTCCCGACCCGGATCCGTCCTGTCATGTGGGGATATATCTTTTTTCGGACACATCCGATCCGGAGCAAAAAACAACCGAATCCCTTTCCGTTGCATCCGGGTTGCCGCTGCTGATCGGTGAGCGTCTTTTGTTTTCCGCCCCGGTTTGCCCGGTGGTATTGTTTCCCGTTTCCTTCTCAAAAGGACTGCACAATCAGAAAGAGGAGCCGGATGCGGATACATTATTCGCTCTTTGCGCGAAGGAATCACTCCGGTATCTGATTGCGGGAACGGTTACGTATAACGGAGATGACCGGGTGGTTCACACGCGGATCCTTGACCGATCGAACAAGCAGTTGAAAGTACTGTCCGCAGATGCAACTTCTTCGAATTTCGGGGGGGCGATTGCCCGGCACATCTCGGAAATAGTTGCTCCTTTCGAGGATAAAAACTACGCATTTGAAACGAAACGTAGGGGCTTCACGTATTCCGCACCGAACGACGGTATGATCGTTCAACATAATGCGGCGTTGATGCGACTCGCGCTTCGCTATCTGGTGGATTCCGGATTGTGTTCCTCGGAAGTATTATGTACGCAAGATGAGTTTCTGGAATCGCTCGCGCAATTATGTCGGGCAAAGCCGTTTAGTCAAAACTATCTGATGATGCTGTTGGGCGGTATGATTTCGGACCGTGAGAACGGGGGAGAAACCTATATTCGGTTCCGGGACCTGCTGTTTGATAACGCGCACAAAATGCAATATACCCCTTGTGTCACCACCGCAAGGAAATCCATCGATAAAGTCCTATTCATCGAGAGGGGATAAACAACATGAAAAAATTGCTTATGGTCTTTCTTCTGGTCTCCTGTATCATGCTTTCATCGTGCTTTGAACTGGAGTTTTCGAAGGATAGTGAACCGACGGAAGAGTCCGAGACCGAAACACAGGAGCAAACCACCGAAACCGATCCGACGAGCGCGGAAACCACGCCCGAGACTTCAGAAACCACGGAAACGACAGCGGAGATCGAACCTACCCCGGACCCGAATTCTGTCATGTACGGCGAAATCACAATCACCTACGACTTTTTTGAGGATGAATACGCGGATGCGGAAGACGGGACCATTCTGGTCTCTGCTTACCATCAAAACGCTTCCGTCTCCATTCCCGCTTTTCCCGCGGCGGCGGCAATCATTAATGACACGCTTGATTTCATCCGATCCGATAACCTTTCGATTCACGAACAGATGTGCCTTGAGGCTCAGGGATTATATGACGATTACGGATTTGGTGGGATACCCGGGATGTATGAGTCTTCCATCATACTCGAGCCGACGTATGTAAGCGAGCGGTTGATCTGTTTCGGAGTCACCTATTATTTGTATTACGGCGGTGCTCACGGTAATGTCGTCCTTGAAGCGTACACCTTTGACGCGCGAACCGGAGATTTCGTATCTTTTGACGATTTGTGTTCGGATCCCGGTGTTTTTGAGCATTTTCTGCATACGGAGATCATTGCACAAATTGAAGAGATTCCGCCGGCCGATCGCATGGTATTTGAGGATTACTCAACTGCGGTCGTTTCGAGCTTTGACAGAGCTGCTTGGATGATATCGGATTTTGAAAGTGAGCCGTCGTTGGTTATCACATATCAGGCCTACGATATTGCCCCGTATGCCGCCGGTCTTCCGACTTTTTCCGTTCCGTTGTCCGAATGCCTTTCCTATTTCAACGCATACGGCGCTTCGCTGTTTGCGGCGTAAGGGGAAGACGGCCGGATGATTCATGTGTTGAACGGAGTCTGCATTTTTTTCGAAAAAACGGGCGATGGCCCTCCTCTGATTCTGCTTCACGGAAATGGAGAGAGTCATCGGATCTTTCATAAAATCATCGAGCCGCTTGCCCGAAAATACACGGTATATGCGATAGACAGCCGGGGACACGGAAAGAGCACCCGGGTACAAAGCCTTCACTACGAGCAGATGTCGGAGGATGTGGTTGCTCTGATTCGCGAAGAAGGATTGACTCGTCCCGCGCTTTTCGGATTCAGTGACGGAGGAATCATCGGGTTGATGATTGCAATCCGACATCCCGAATTGCTCTCGAAGTTGATTGTAAGCGGTGTCAATATTTCTCCCGACGGGATAAAGAAGCGATGGCTCGATCTGTTTCGGCTTCTTTTCCGGTTGACCCGGTCGGATAAAATCAAAATGATGTTGACCGAACCCAATATATCGACCGAGCAGTTGGGCGAGATCCTTTGCCCCGTTCTGATATTGGCGGGATCGAAAGATTTGATTCGGGAGGAGCATACACGAAAAATAGCCGGGGCCATCCGAGGAGCCGATCTTCGAATTCTGGACGGAGAAAATCACGGAAGCTACGTAATCCACAGTTCGAAACTGCTTTCTGTCATTCCGACCTTTCTGGACGATGAAATCAAAGCGGCAACGGAAACATGATCGCCATTTCGATCCGTATCTCCATTTTCCGATCCATTCCTGATATTATCCAATGAAAAAGCCCCTTCCGATCGGGACCGACGGTTGTTCAAAGAATCATCCGAAGGTGTCCGTTTGCGGTACAGAGGCTTGTATTTGGTGGAGAATATGGGGCTCGAACCCACGACCTTTGCACTGCCAGTGCAACGCTCTCCCAGCTGAGCTAATCCCCCGAATAACAGGGGCATTGTATTATAGGAATACCGGTTTGTCAATGCACAAGGCTCCGGGGCTGCCGGAAGAATGAATAATAACAAGATGATGCGAAAACCTTGATACTATAGCAAAATAATCGCGACATTAAGGTGAAACGTTTCGAATTGTGTTTTTTTATAGTATTATCAGGATAACCACATCCTAACGGAGGAATTATTATGAAATTCGGCTATTTTGACGACCGGAATCGAGAGTATGTCATCGATACACCGCGAACCCCTTTCCCTTGGATCAATTACCTCGGAAACCAGGATTTTTTCGGACTGGTTTCAAATACCGCAGGCGGCTATAACTTTTATAAGGATGCCCGTCTTCGAAGATTAACGCGATTCCGCTATAACAATATCCCGGTAGACGACGGTGGACGCTACTACTATATCAAGGACAAAGACACCGTCTGGAATCCGGGCTATAAGCCGACCCGGACCGAACTTGACGGATATGAATGTCGTCACGGACTCGGATATACGCGAATCACTTCTTCCAAGAACGATGTCACTGCGTCGCTTCTGGCCTTTGTGCCGCTGGATTATAACGGAGAGATCAACCGACTGACCGTTCGCAATGACTCATCTTCCGAAAAAAGTCTCAGCCTTTTTTCGTTTCGCGAATGGTGTCTTTGGGATGCGTCGGACGACATGCTCAACTTCCAGCGCAACTTCAATATCGGTGAGGTGGAGGTCAAGGACGGCGTAATTTACCATAAGACCGAGTACAGGGAGCGAAGGAATCACTATGCGTTTTTCTCCGTCAATTCGCCGATTGACGGATTTGATACACAGCTTGAGAATTTTCTGGGAATGTATAACGGCTTCGATGCACCCCGGGCGGTTTTCGAGGGGAAGACAACGAATTCGATTGCGGACGGATGGCAGCCCTGTGCCAGCCATCAAATCAACGTCACCCTGAAGCCCGGCGAGGAGAAATCGTTTATCTTCATACTTGGATATGTGGAATTGCCGGTTGAAGAGAAATGGGAGGCTCTGCACGTCATCAACAAGAAGCCGGCGGCAGAGATGATCGGTAATTTTTCGGACGACGTGCAGGTCGATCGGGCGCTTGCCGCCCTCGGTGCGTATTGGTCGCGTCTTTTGAATCTCTACAAGGTCGAGATCGACGACGAGAAAACCGCACGCATGGTCAATATCTGGAATCCTTACCAGTGCATGGTTACATTCAATATGAGCCGTTCGGCCTCCTACTTTGAGTCCGGCGTCGGCAGAGGCCTCGGCTTCCGCGACTCATCTCAGGACCTCCTGGGCTTTGTCCACCAAATTCCGGAGCGCGCCCGCGAGCGTATCCTGGACATCGCGGCGACGCAGTTCCGGGACGGCGGATGCTATCATCAGTATCAGCCGCTCACGAAGAAGGGGAACCATGATCTGGGCGGCGGCTTCAACGACGATCCGCTGTGGCTGATTGCCGGGACGGCCGCTTACCTTAAGGAGACCGGAGACTTCTCGATCCTTGAGGAGCAGACGCCGTATGATTGCGATCCGGAGGATACCGGGACGCTTATGGAGCATCTGAATGCCTCGTTCTACCACGTCGTCAATAATAAGGGGCCGCACGGACTGCCGCTCATCGGGCGCGCAGACTGGAACGACTGCCTCAATCTCAATTGCCATTCGACCGAACCCGGACAGTCCTTCCAGACCTACGGGACCGCGGACGGACGTGTCGCGGAATCGGTCTTGATTGCCGGGATGTTTGTCGCAATCGGACCGGAGCTGGTGGCGCTTTTCAATCGGAAGGGAATGTCCGATGAGGCGCAAAAGGCGCAGGCGGAGATTGACGCGATGAGAAACACCATCCTCGAACACGGCTATGACGGGAACTGGTTCCTGCGCGCATACGACGCATTCGGAGAAAAGGTCGGATCCAAGGAGTGTGATGAGGGTCGAATATTTATCGAGTCGCAGGGCTTCTGCGTCATGGCCGGGATCGGAACGGAAGACGGAAAAGCGCTTCGCGCGCTCGACTCGGTCCGCGATATCCTCGAGTGCGAGCACGGAATCGTGTTGCAGCAGCCGGCTTACCAGACCTATCACTCCAACCTCGGCGAATGCTCCTCGTATCCGCCGGGATATAAGGAGAATGCCGGCATTTTCTGTCACAACAACCCGTGGATTATGATTGCGGAGACCGTTCTCGGAAGAGGCGACCGGGCATTTTCCCTTTATAAGAAGATTTGCCCCGCATTCCGCGAGGAGATCAGCGATCTTCACCGCATGGAGCCGTATGTGTACTCCCAGATGATTGCCGGAAAAGATGCCGGACGGATGGGCGAGGCAAAGAATTCCTGGCTGACCGGTACGGCGGCATGGAACTTTGTCGCGATCTCGCAGGCAATCCTCGGAATCAAGCCCGAGTACGACGGCCTGCGTGTTGATCCGTGTATTCCGTCGGACTGGAAGGGATATACGGTCACCCGCGTTTTCCGCGGCGCAACGTACGAAATCTCGATCCAAAACCCCGACGGTGTAAAGAAGGGCGTCCGCTCGGTAACGGTCGACGGTCAACCGATCGAGGGGAACGTTCTGCCGGTCCTCGAGGAAGGTACCAAGCATATCGTCGAGGTCGTGATGGGCTGACGAAAGCCCCGGAGATCACCGAATCAAAAACAGCAAATCCCCCGAACCGAAAGGAACGGGGGATTACTATCATTGATGCGGACGGTTACGTGTCATGGCATAACGTATGAGAATCCACTTATTCCCCGATCCGAATCACTTCTCCGTCGGGATGCATTCCGTACCAAGCGTAATTATCATTCGCATCGAAGAAATAAACCCAGCCGTCGGGACCTTCGATAATCGGCTCGGTATTCGCAGCCGTGTGATTCAGTTTGTCCAGAGTCTGCATATCGATGGTGACAATCTCTTCACTTATGAGAAACCCGTCCTTTTCGTAAGGGCGCTCATTCCAAAAAGAGATTGCGAGAGCGTCGTTTGTAATATTAATTGACGTAATCCGCATATCAAAGGGCATAAACACCTCATATGTTCGCTCATCCAGACTTGCGCGCAAGATCCCCTTGGGATTGTTGAAATCAAAATAATAGACCCATCCGTCTCGGAATAAATAGGTTTGGACAAAAGGCGCAGGTATGTCGATATAGAATTCTGTGCCGTTTTCATCATGTATAAGATAGGGCTGATCTTTATACTCGACGATTTCCTCCGGCTTGCCGCCGTCGATCGGTACTCGCTTGAGAGACGGTTTGTCGCTTTTTTCCGTATAGTACACATAGCCGTCCCATACCGTAACAAACATAACGACGGAGTCGACCAGCATCTCTTTACCGCTCCCGTCCGTGTTGATTCGATAAAGACAGCCGTCTTCCCAGCTGTGAAAAAATGCCTGTTCTCCGACTACCGTGATAAATTCGGCACCCTCCTCAGTAATCGGAGTCGACATCGATCCGTCCGTTCGCACCTTATACATGCGACTCTCGTCGTCCCGGTTTTGAAAATAGAGCCATTCGCCGACGACATTCAGGTTTGTTCCGTGAAGTTGCCCGAGTCGTTCGTGTTGCGAACCGTCGGCGCGCATCTTATAGATGGCGAAATTCTCTCCGGGAAAAGAAAGATAGACATAATCCCCTTGAAAAGTCGAAAGTCCGCTGATCCACCAGCCTCCGAATTCCTCGTACTTTCCGGCATTTGTCATGTTTCCGGCCGTGATGCCTACGGTATTATAAAGCTCCGGCGATACGTCTGCCTGAAAGGGCATCGACACCGCAAAATCCTGGCGGTTATCGTCGACCCAATCCTCGAACTCCGAGGGATCATCGACATTTTCGACGACTTCCACCAGCAGACGGTTGATTTCCTCGTAATTTGCTCGGGACATCGCGACCAGCGCGTCCAAAGCAATCCGGTACGCGTCTGCATCTCCCGGCTCCAGTGTAAGGAGCTCCAGGGCGACTTGATACAGCCCTTCCACATCGCCTGATTTCTGTAACTCGCCGATTAAGGTGCGCAACTCATCTGCCGTCGGAGGCTTTGCCTCCGCAGTGCTTTGCGCGGACACGGCCGTTGTCGGCGGTACGCCTGATTCTTCGGGAGCGGCACAGGAGGAGAGAAGAAGAAATAGAATCAGCAAAGCTGAAATAATGTACTTTTTCATCGAAACGCCCTCTTTGATGTGTATACGATGTTCTCCGGACAGTATCGTGCGAAAAAAACCATCTTACCCGTGCATTTATTGTACTGCTTTTCGACAAGAAAAAAGTAGCGATTATCAAAAAAGAATATCAAACATTGCGCATTTTATGAAGGCGGTTACGTGCGACCATTCTGTGACCCAAAAGAAGAATTCCCCGAAAAATTAACCCGAATCTCCTTCGGATCCGGCCATTTCGAACCGATGTATCCCTTGACAAGTTCTTGGCTTTTCGATGTAATGACGAGGTGGAATCCAACACGTATACTAACGATATTTCCGGGGTCGTTTTGTACGGGACAAACGGGACAAGACTCGGAAATTTCGACATCGGGGAGGAAGGCTCTTGACCGATCAATCCGTTCGTATGGTATCCGGAAGACCGGGGAAAGTCCTCGTCGCGATGAGCGGCGGAGTTGACAGTGCGGTTGCTGCGCTTCTTTTATACCGCTCGGGGTATGAGGTCGCAGGTTTTACTGTGGATCTTACGGATAATGGCAAGGTTGACGGAGTTGATTTCGTCCGATCGGAAAGCAGTGAGACCGATGATACGGCATCGGAGAACGCACGGGATGCGCGAAGGATTTGTGACATACTGGGGATTCGCCATTTTACGGTTCATATGGAGGAACGTTTTCGTGAGGAAGTTGTCCAACCGTTCGTTCAGGCCTACCTTTCCGGGAAAACCCCGAATCCTTGTGTACGATGCAATCAAAGGATTAAGTTTTCCGCGTTTTTTGATATTGTCGATCAGCTCGGCTACGATTTTCTGGCAACCGGGCATTACGCGAGAATCGAATATTCAAATAAAGATCAGGAGTTCCGGCTTCTTCGAGCCTCGACCGATAAGGATCAGTCCTATGTGTTATACGGCCTGAGTCAGCCCAAGCTCGCGCGAACGATTTTTCCGCTCGGGGATCTCCCGAAAAGTGATATTCGGAGACTTGCGGCCGAAGAAGGTTTTCCGGTTTCGGATAAGCCCGAAAGCCAGGATATCTGCTTTATTCCCGGAAATGACTATGCACGTTTTATCGGGAGTGTAAGCGGATTTTCGACCGGAGAGGGTGATTTCGTTGACCGTGAGGGTCGTGTAATCGGACGGCATAAGGGTATTTTCCGTTATACAATCGGTCAAAGAAAGGGTATCGGGATTGCCGCGGAAAAGCCGTTTTTCGTAACGGCAATCGACGCGAAAAAAAACCGCGTCGTGCTCGGCGGCGAAGAGGAATTATTTTCGAATCGACTGATTGCCGATCATCTCTGTTTCGTCTCCGATCGTCCGGTATCCTATCCGTTTTCCGCCGAAGCGCAGATTCGATATGCGGCACAGACGGTTTCGGTGACGGTTTTTGAGCGCGACGACGGAGCGGTTGAGGTTCGCTTTGACGAACCGGTCCGCGCGGTTACACCGGGACAGACGATCGTTTTTTACCGGGGCGAGAAAGTGCTCGGCGGGGGCGAGATTGTCCGTGCTTTATCGGTTATAATAGAGAATAACCGACACGATTTGTCCGAGTATTTTCCGGAGGTGAAAGATGTTGACTCAAAGTCCGATGATATGCTCCGCCCGGGACGGACTTCTTCTTAAGGGCGCCTGCTGGAGTGACGATGAACGCGCGCCTTTCTCGGCGCTTCTGATTATTCATGGAATGCTTGAGCACATTCGCCGTTATAGGAAGACCGCCGAAGATCTGGTGGCCGGAGGTGTTCGCGTCTATGCTTTTGACTTGCGCGGACACGGAGAAACAACACCGGATGAAGAGGGTCGCGGATACTTTGCGGACCGGGGCGGTGTGGATCTTCTGTTGTCCGACATGGATCGCATGCTGGAAACGGTTCGGTCTGATTTGGAGCGCGAGGGATTAGGGAAAATACCGTTTTGTGTTCTCGGACACAGCATGGGGTCGTTCATCACATCATGCTATATGAAAACTCGAGGCAGCACCGGATCAGACGGCGTCATCCTTTCGGGAACGACTGCGCGACCCGGTCCCGTCGGTGCCGCCCGCACTCTTGCTCGGATTCAATCCGCGATTTTCGGTCCCAAGAGCAGGGGAAAACAATTGACGAAAATTGCATTCGGTTCCTATAACGCAAGAATCAAGCCGGAAAGAACATCGAATGACTGGCTCACGCGGGATGACGCGATCGTCGACGCATATAATTCGGATCCGGCCTGCACATTTACCTTCAAAGCGGCGGGCTTCGCGGATCTTTTTTCGATGCTCGGAACCATAGGCCGCACAGACTGGACCGACGCGGTCTCAAAAGAACTGAAAATTCTCCTGATTGCGGGACGAATGGATCCGGTCGGCATGTACGGCAGGGGACCGGAGATTTTATGCGAATGGTTTCGTTCAACCGGTCATGATGTTACGTTGCTGCTCTATCCGGACGGGCGTCACGAGATGCATAACGAGCTCAATCGGGGCGAAGTAATGACGGACATTCTGACCTTCCTTCGCGCACTTTCCGAGCGCACGGAGAGGAGAGAACCGGCAATGGCCAGCGGTCCGGGAAGCAAAGCGACGGAGGATACACCCGATTCGAACCGATAATTCAAACAAACGGAGGACCCTATGATATACAGAAATGAGAGGGCCCGCAGCCCTCGGAAGACTGCGGAAGAAGTGTTGCGCGCCCGTTTCCCGCGCGTACCGATGCCGGGAAGTGTAAGTGCACAGTTTGTCGGCACCCTTCATCATCGACTCGTCGCCGGCGTCGCCGGACTTCCGGTATGTACGCCGGCAATTGCGCTATTGCTTGCGGAAAACAGCCTTTACTCTTTTTTTGACGGTGCTTTTCGCAAAAACGAATCCGCGCTGATTGTTATCTCCGGGGATAAGGTGCGCGGATACCATACCGAGGGAAACGATATCCAACCGGTTGAACTCGAAGCGGCTCAGCAGACGATGATTCGCGGCGTGGCCGAATCGTCCGTGTCCTGGGGCGGAATACTTGATTCGGAGGGTGTCCTGATTTGTGACCCCGCCGCTCCCGCTCCCGGACCGCACTATTTTACCAATCTTCTGATCGGTGATCGGATGAATGAGAAGCGTCCGCTTCAAAGCACGCCGAAAAGTGTCGTGGACCGACTCGGCCGGGGCTCTTTCCGCTCGCACGCGGATACACAGGTACTGGCAACGCGTTGGGACTATCTTCCGGAGGAAAACGGCTTTCCGGCGAACCGACAATTCTACCTGACCGAAAACGGACGGCAAATTTTTTATTCCGGAAGTGCCGTTCAGCAAGGTCTTCGTTCCGCAGTATGTCGCCATGCCCAGAATCGCACCATCATCGAATATGATCTCGAGTGCGGACTTCGGATCGAAAGAACCATTTTCTTACTTCCTCAGAAGCAGGGTCTGCCATTGGCTGCCGAAGCACAGATGATTAAGATAGAGAACCGCGGCGATCGCGACCGGGAACTGCGGCTTGTATGCACCGGTATGTTCGGCACATCGGAGATTCATGCATTGCGCGAGGACATTATTTTCACGACCGTTGTCGCGCAGTCCGAAGTTTTCTTCGGTGAGGGCGGAGAAATTCGGGCGATCTCATTCAACCCGAACCCGAAGTGGACCAAGGGAAATATTCGATATTCGACGTTTCTGATTCACGAGGATGACCGGGTGGTTTTCCCGGACCGTTTTTGCGCGAAATACAGTGAGTTTGTCGGCTCCGGAACCCTGGAGCGTCCGGAGCATCTCGAACATCTTTCCTGTCGTCATTCCCGAAAAGGGCCGGGCTTCTTTGCGCTTTCCGCGCCTTTTTCCGTAGCTGCCGGCGGATCGGTCCGCGCAGATCAGTTTGTCTGTCTTTCGACGGATGCGGTCAACCCCGACTTTACTGAGGATGTCACGGTTCAAGAAGAACTTTCCGCGCTGTTGCGCGCGTATCAGAGCCCGGAGGCCTTGCCGGAGACGCTTCGCGAGGTTGAGTCTCTGACAAAACAATACGCCTCCTACCTTCAGGTTCATTCCGAAGAAAAGGCATACGAGACCTATGTCAACCGAAATCTTCCGTTCCAGGTTTTCTACCAGACCTTTGTGTCCCGATCCTTTGACTGGACACAGAAGGGATACCGGGAGATCGGTTTTCGCGAGATTCAGGATATTTTCGCGTCGATGTACTATTTTGCCGGTATGGGGCGGACGGACTTCGTCCGGGATCTCATTTCCGAATGGGCGGGTAACGTGTATCGTGACGGTTACGCGAATCATAATTTCTACTGGAAGGGCAAGGAGCCCGGTTGGTGGTCGGATGATGCGCTGTGGCTTTTCCAGGCGGTTGACCGATATCTGAAGTTGACCGGTGATTACGCCTTTCTTTCGGAGGTTCTTCCGGTCGCCGGCGAGGCGGGGGAAAAACGCCCCTTGTCCGAGACGCTGCGCGCCATCATCACGTACTCGAATAAGATTTCCGTCGGAGGTCACGGACTCCCCTTAATCGATCGGGCCGACTGGAACGACTGCCTGCGGGTGGATCCGGACTGCGTCGGCGGACCCGAAAAAATGGAGCTTTACGAGAAACAGCGGAAAGCATCCGGGAAGAAGTTAGGAGAGATACCCTTCGCGTCCGAATACTCGGAATCCGTGATGAACGGGTTTCTGCTGAAGGTCGCTGTTGACGCTGCAATCGGAATGTTCGAGAAGCTCGGCGATTCAAATTATGTTTCGGAGCTTAAGAATACATCCGTCGCGCTTCGGGAATCGTTAGTCAAAAACGCATGGAAGGGTGACTATTTCGCCCGCGTTCTTTTCAACCGAAAGGATAAACCGAGTCTTCGCTACCTCGGCGCGGGAGGAGACGGTCTGGAGATTGAGGAGGGTGCCTCGGGCACCTATTTCCTCAATTCGTTCAGTTGGGCGATTCTCTCGGACTGTGCGGAGGAAGCACAGATTGCGACGATGCTCGATTCGTTGGACAAGAACCTGAGAACGCCTTTCGGATTCCGGGTTTGCACCGGGGTCGACTATCCGCAGATCGCCCCGAAAATCGATGTCGCACTCTATTATGCGGGCGATCGTGAGAACGGAGCGGTATTTAAACACGCAAATATGATGGCTGCGGCCGCTATGCTCAAAGCGGCCGGAAGCGTCGGCAGTACGGAGCTCGCGGAGCGGCTCGCGAAGACCGCATACTGGGTGATCGACTGTATTTTGCCATACCGTACATTATCGTCTCCCTATGAGACCTGCGGCAATCCGAGGTTTTGCACGCAATATAATAACTCCGAAACCGGCGAGAACATCGGGCCGACATTGTCGGGAACCTCGACATGGCTTCTGCTCTGTCTTTTCATGGGGCTGGGCGTTTCTTTCGGAAGCGATTCGCTTCGGATCGATCCGATTCTCAGGACGGAGAACACGCATTGTGAATACACGGTAAACACCGGGAAAGCCGGGTATCATGTTGTGATTACCAAGCCTGCGGAGTTCAGAAGATCCGTTGAGGGTGTGATTATCGCATGTGACGGGGAAGAGCTTGACGGAACGAGTATACCGCTTTTCAACGACGGGAAAACGCATGAAATACTGATTCGGCTCTGATCACGCGGGTGACCCGAACCGATAAGAACGCCAATCAAGAAGAAAGAACCGATAAAACGGGAGGAAGATCAATGCCTTATTCCAGCGTATTTCTATCTGAGATCGTGAAAACCTTTGAACTGGAGGTCATTTACTCGCCCGGAAATCTTGACCAGATCCGGATCAGCGTCGCGGATGTCACGCGTCCCGGACTTCAGCTGGCGGGTTATTACGATCATTTCGGACCCGACCGGATTCAGGTAATCGGAAACATGGAGCACGCTTTTTTGGATCGGCTTTCTTCCGAGTCCCGAAGAAAAAGGATAGCGGCGCTCTTTGAAAAACAGATTCCGTGTCTGATCCTGACCCGCGGTCACGAAGTGCACCGTGAAATTGTGTTAAGTGCAAAAAAGGCCGGCGTTCCGATACTGAGAACCAATCAGGCGACCTCTGATTTTATGAGCTCTTTGGTCAAGCACCTGAATGTGGAGTTGGCTCCGAGAGTGTCGATGCACGGGGTTTTGGTCGAGGTCAACGGTGAGGGGATTCTAATCTTGGGCGAAAGCGGCGTCGGAAAATCCGAAACCGCTCTTGAGATTGTGAAACGCGGCCACCGGCTCATCGCGGATGATCAGGTGGAGGTGCGCCGTGTTTCCGAAACAACCCTGCTCGGTCGGGCCCCGGATATTATCCGGCACTTAATTGAGATCCGGGGGATCGGAATCTTGGATGTTAAGGAGCTATTCGGCGTTTCATCCGTCAAGCCTCAGGAAAACATTGATTTTGTCATAAACCTTGAGTTGTGGGACGAGAGAAAAACGTACGATCGATTGGGTATTGTGGATGAGACCACCGAGATACTGGGGATTCAAGTTCCCTCGATCACCATCCCGGTCGGTCCCGGGCGAAATCTGGCAATCATTGTCGAGGCCGCCGCCATCAATTATCGCGTGAAAAAAATGGGCTACAACGCAGCACGGGATTTGGTCGGACGCGTTTTTCCGGGTCCCAATTGAAGGCGGTGGAGGCATGAGTAAATCCGGTCCGGATATCAATCGTCTGTCTGCGGAGCTTAAGGTGCAGGGGATCCTTGATCCCGTAAGGCTTCTTCGGACGGATGAGCGGATGAGCGCGCACACGACGATGCGCGTCGGCGGGCCTGCGCGAATTTTCGCCGAGCCGGAAAATGAAGAGGAAGCCATTGCCCTGATTATTGCGGCACGTCGGTGTGAGATTCCGTATATGGTTATCGGTAACGGTTCCAATCTCGTTATTTCCGACCGAGGGATTGATGCGCTGGTGATTTGTTTTTCGGACGGAGTTTCGGACGTTCGGGAAATTTCTTGCACCGATCTTCCGGGCGAACCTGCGGATCGCCGCGGAACAAAGCGCCCGGTCGATTCGAACCGTCTTTTTTACTATGCTCAGGCGGGAGCCTTGCTTTCCTCGGTAGCGGCACGGGTAGCCCGGGCCGGAGGTGCGGGGATGGAATTCGCGGGCGGAATCCCGGGAAGCATCGGAGGGGCGGTGTACATGAATGCGGGCGCGTACGGTTCGGAGATTGCGGATGTGACCGCCTTCATCCGAGTGCTGGACCCGGACGGAATCGTTCGAAATTATCGCATCGATCAGTCGGATATGGGATATCGATCGAGTCGTTTTTCAAAAAGCGGCGGGGTCGTTCTTTCGGTCTTTCTCATGCTTTCAAAAGATGCTCCGGAGGCAATACTGGAGCGGATGAGCGCGCTGAATGCAAAAAGATGCGCGTGTCAGCCGCTCCAACTTCCGAGTTCCGGAAGCGCTTTTAAAAGACCGTGTGGGCATTATGCCGGAGCACTGATTGAGCAGGCCGGTCTGAAGGGCTTTTCCATCGGGGGTGCGCAGGTATCCGAAAAGCACGCCGGGTTTATCGTGAATTCCGGGGATGCGACCGCACAAGAGGTTTACGAGTTGTCCCGTTACATTATCCGAACGGTACGGGAGCAAACGGGCGTGACGCTCGAGCCGGAAATATGCTTTCTCGGATTTGACGGGAACTGACGGACGGAAGGGGGAAAACGCATGGATCTGATCATACTTACGGGAATGTCCGGAGCCGGCAAAAGCCTTGCCGTAAACTATCTGGAGGATCAGGGGTATTTTTGTATTGATAATCTGCCCCCGATGACACTGCCGGAGCTGGTGCGCACGTTTACCAAGGGGCAGGGCGGAGAAGGGTACGGAATTTCAAGACTTGCTTTTGTCGTTGACATTCGGAGCAACGAGCTTTTGAAAGGATTTGACGCGGCGATCGAAGACATCGACCGGCTTGCGATACCCTATCGCATCATTTTTTTAGAAGCGGCCGATCAGGTTCTGGTCAATCGATATCGGGAGACGAGAAGAAGGCATCCCCTTGCTACCGGCATCGGTCTTTCGGAGGCCATTTCGCGGGAACGCGTGATGCTTCAGGAATTGAGAGAGCGCGCAACGCATGTAATTGACACATCCATGATGGCGATTCCCGCACTGCGGGAGGAGCTGCATCGTATTATTTCCGAAGAAGGCCATGATCAGGGGATTTCCGTCTTGATCGAGTCGTTCGGCTTTAAATATGGAATTCCGGTGGATTGTGACAATATTTACGATGTTCGGTTTTTGCCCAACCCGTTTTATGAGTCGGATCTTCGGATGCTTTCGGGCGGTGATGAGGAAATCAAGAGGTATCTTCTTCAATTTCCGGAAACAACGGAGTATATCGACCGTCAGGCGGAGCTTCTTGCATTTCTGATGCCGTTTTATTACCGGGAGGGAAAGGTTCGACTCATGATCGGCATCGGATGTACCGGCGGTCGGCACCGTTCCGTGTATATTGCCGAGGAATTGGCCGCCAAACTGGCCGGAAAGGGCATTCGAACGATGGTTCATCACCGGGATATCGGGAAAGACCCTCGCTTCGCGGCTATTCTTCCGGATCCCGAGAAGCCGCGGGAGGAATAATCGTGCCGGCGGATTCATTTTCCGAAAGTATTCGAAAGGATCTATCCAAACTCTCCGTTCGTCATCCGTCCGAAGGGGACGCCGAGCTTGCCGCAATGATTTTGTGTGCTCATTCCGGATACGTCGAAGCGGACGGGCTGATTCGGGTCATTACGACCCGGTCGCCCGAGTGTGCGGATCGTTTTCTTCGATTTCTGCGCGAAAAGCAGATTTTTGCGCGGACGGTGGCCGTCGGTGAAGGTCAAGTGCTTCGGGCGGTCTGTACGGACAAAGCCGGTTATGACGAAATGATGAGGATTGCCGGAGATTTTCGTGCACGATCCGTTACCGACGAAGTTACCTCTTCTGCCCGCATTCGTCGGGCGGTTTTACGCGGAGCGTTTATGGCTTGCGGAAATGCGGCGGATCCGCGTCGCGCCTATCAAATCGAGCTGAATACCCGCGATCCGCTTTTCGCGCATGCGCTGACCCTTCTGATGCATGCGGAAAACATCGAACCTCAAAGCATGAAAAGAGGATCAAATACGGTTTTATACCTGAAGGAAGGTGCTCGAATTACGGATTTTCTGGCGATGATCGGAGCCCACGTCAGTCTTCTTCGATTCGAAAACATCCGGACGGATAAAGAAATCCGGAATCAGGTAAATCGCGTGGTCAACTGCGATACCGCAAACGCGCGAAGACAGGCCGAGGCATGTGCGTTTCGGGGTGAAAGACTGAAAAAATTACTCTCCGGAGAGCAGGCCGCTCTGCTTCCCGGGGAATTAAAAGCGGCGGCGGAGGTGTTCGTCCAAAATCCCGGATTGTCGATAAAAGAACTCGGTGAAATGATGGATCCGCCGATCGGGAAATCCGGAATGCATCATCGTCTGAAAAAGCTGGAGCGATTCGCGGATGATACGGCCGGGAAACCCGGAAACCGATGGGTGAATTGTAAAATGAAGTGACGCAAAAGAAATAAAGATGTCCCACGAGGACGATCTCACATACAATGTTAAGTGACCAAACCAAACACGCAGGAGGCATCCCGTGGGACACGAACATTGTAACGT
>Ga0209723_1000314_pt1 | contig 94267 bp, 83 predicted proteins | sample BiotimSIPDNA_2_FD_185750 | JGI IMG/M metagenome (GOLD analysis project Ga0209723, IMG submission 185750) | Anaerobic biogas reactor microbial communites from Washington, USA - Biogas_R2 time_0 SIP DNA (SPAdes) (version 2) | ecosystem: Engineered > Bioreactor > Anaerobic > Unclassified | place... | reverse complement strand
TAAGTCTTGGAACTTATGACCTTCAATAATTCGCCCATACCGGTTGGTTTTTAAGCAAATTACGGTAATTAATAAATAACAAACCTAGGATTTAGTCCTCTGAGACAAATCTAAGGGACCTTCAGACCTTCCGACCTTCCGACCTTCCGACCCGAGATAATCCCCCAGCGCCGCTACATAATCGGCAAACTTCTTCTTCCCCAGATCGGTTATATGGCACATCGTCTGCGGGTAACTCTCACCGAAGCTCTTCTTCACCGAGATGTACCCTGCATCCTTCAGCTTTCCTATCTGCACGCTGAGATTGCCCGCTGTCGCTTCGGTCTTCTCACGCAGGTAATTGAACCCGGCACTGTCAACACTGACAAGTATCGACATGATTGCCAGCCTGAGCTGCGAGTGCAGCAACGGATCAAGCTCCCTGAAAGGTGTCATGGCTGCCCCTTTTTCTGAGTAAATAACCGGGAATGAGATATCCTGCCACCATTGCAACCGGCATTGCCAGCGCCGAGACGGTCTCACCTCCGAAATGTGCCACCAGCGCCAGCACCCAGAAGACCCCGGCACCCCACATCAGCGGCCTGAAACGTAGTACAACCCCGGAGATGAACAGTGGCATAGCAGCTAATAGCAGCATATATTTGCTTATGCTGCCGGTCTCCATCGGATGAACAATAAAGAATATTACCGACGAGACCAGAAACGCCATCCATGTCCATACATGAATTGCCGTCCCATAGGTAAACACCCTCTCCCTCTTTCCTTTGACAAACCCGTAGGTCAACGACACAAATACCCCCGGGATGACGAAAAGCCAAACATACCAGACATTGGTCCAGTCTGTCAGCTTCCATAAAAGAAACTCTGACAGACTGCATGCAAATATGAGCCAGCCCCAGAACAACAGGTGAAAACTGCTCTGCGTAATGCTAACCCTCGTCTTGTTGATCATCTCAGTAATGACCCGGAGGCTCTCCTCCCCAGTCATCAATTTTTCTTCATTTTCCATGGCTTTTGTTAATTTTACGTTCTGATTGTGATTAAAAGTCCGATACAAATATAAACTAGTTTATGTTATAAACCAAAATATTTGATCTTTATTTTTACTCACATTGATATATTATCTAGTATATTATTGTTTATCAGTTACATAAATGAATGAAAGGAAGCCCATGGGAGTGATCAGGATTGAAGAAATGGAGTTTTATGCCTTTCACGGGCACTATCATGAGGAACAGATAGTTGGCAGTCACTTCATGGTTGACGTGACCATTGAGACTGATACTGACAAAGCCGGAAAGAGTGATGAATTGCGTGACACGCTCAATTATCAGACTGCATACCTGGTAGTCAAGAGGGAGATGGAGAAGACCTCGAACCTGCTTGAGCATATAGGCACCCGCATCCTTGATGCTCTGTACAGTGAGCTTAATGGGATCAGTAAGGCAACTGTCAGGGTGGCCAAGCTTAATCCCGTTATGGGTGGAAGGATAGGCAGGGTCAGCGTTGAGGTGTCAAGGTAATTCAAACGGTGACCGGTGATCCGGGTCATTCACCGGCCGGACATCACGCCCCGTCATCACACGTGCCCGTTGCCAGGGAAATCGCGAATCCGGATTTGTTTCCGGCTTTGGCCCCAGCTGATACGCCTTCCATGACACATTACTTCAAAAAAGCCTCGTATCTGTATTTCGAGCCCCAAATCCGTATATTTTTGTACTTTCCATTTTATACAGCAAATGAAAGAGTCTGAAGAGATAACAAAACCTGAATCGCAGCATTTTATAGAGCAGGCAATTGAAAAAGACCTGCGCGAGGGGAAGAACGGCGGACGTATTCACACCCGTTTCCCGCCCGAGCCAAACGGGTACCTGCATATTGGTCATGCCAAAGCCATATGCCTCGACTTCGGCATGGCTGAAAAGTATGGAGGCAAGTGTAACCTGAGGTTTGACGATACCAATCCCACAAAAGAGGATGTTGAGTATGTTGATTCGATTAAGGAAGACATTCAGTGGCTGGGATTCACATGGGAAGACCGGGAATTTTATGCTTCGGACTACTTCGGAAAGCTTTTCGAGTTCGCGGTATCGCTTATCAGGAGGGGTCTGGCGTATGTTGACGACCAGAGTGCGGAGGAGATCTCCGGCCAGAAGGGAACGGTTACACGGCCGGGGGAAGAGAGCCGTTTCCGTAACCAGGATGTCAGGAGCATAGAGGAAAACCTTGATCTCTTCTACCGTATGAACGAGGGTGAATTTGAGGAGGGCAGTCGCGTCCTGAGGGCTAAGATAGATATGGCCTCTCCCAATATGCACATGCGTGATCCAATCATCTATCGCATCCTCAAGACACCTCATCACCGTACCGGGACCACCTGGAAGGTCTACCCTATGTATGATTTTGCCCACGGGCAGTGTGACTACTTTGAGGGCATAACCCATTCGCTCTGCACCCTGGAGTTTGAGGTGCACAGGCCGCTGTACGACTGGCTGATTGACCAGCTGAAAACTGATGATTACCGCCCCCGGCAGATAGAGTTCAATCGTCTTAACCTTACCTACACCGTAATGAGCAAGCGCAAGCTGCTTGAGCTGGTTAAGGACCGGGTGGTTAGCGGATGGGATGATCCGCGTATGCCCACTCTCTGCGGACTGCGGCGCAGGGGATACACCCCCGGGTCTATCAGGCGCTTTGTTGACCTCATCGGGTATACCAAGGTGGAAGCAATAAATGATGTATCACTCCTTGAGTATGCAATCAGGGAAGATCTGAACAAGCGTGCGCCGAGGGTCTTTGGCGTGCTGAAGCCGCTTAAGGTGATAGTCACCAACTACCCTGAATCGCTGGTTGAGGAGATGGAAATAGAAAACAATCCCGAGGATGAGACGCAGGGTAAGCGCCTTGTGCCATTCAGCAGGGAGCTTTTCATTGAGCAGGATGACTTCATGGAGAATCCCCCCCACAAGTTTTTCCGGATGACTCCCGGTCAGGAGGTGAGGCTGAAGGGAGCTTATATTGTCAAGTGTACCGGCGTAGTGAAGAATGCTGAAGGAGAGATCACTGAGGTACACTGCACCTATGATCCGGATACCCGCAGCGGCGGGCCGCAGGCCGGCCGCAAGGTCAAGGGCACCCTTCACTGGGTTTCAGCCGCACACGCTATTGATGCCGAGGTGAGACTCTATGACAGGCTCTTCAGTGATGAAGACCCGTCGGGACACAAGGACATTGATCCGAGGGAGTACCTCAATCCTGACTCACTGACTATACTGAGAGGCTGTAAGGTTGAACCCTCGCTGGCTGATGCCGGGCCGCTCGACAAATTTCAGTTCCAGAGAATCGGTTATTTCTGTGTCGATTATGATTCAGCGAAGGGGAACCTAGTCCTCAACCGGACAGTAGGGCTGAAAGACACCTGGGCGAAACAAAACAGGTAACAAGACCTCTGATTGAGGAGCTTTGCGACTCGACCCCGCACGCGCAGTGCCGGGGCCTTCAAACAGGCAAGCAGGCTTAAATAAACTGAAGTTTCAGTAATAAGTTGGAAATTTTATATATTTGCACCCTCATTCCATTGCTCCGTGGTGTAATTGGCAACACGCCTGACTCTGGATCAGGAAAGTCTAGGTTCGAGCCCTAGCGGAGCAACAAAAAGACCCGCGCAAGCGGGTTTTTTGTGCGACCCTAGGGGGAGAAGTTTATCCCGATAATACGCCAACGGCGGATTGTCGGGAAGCCCTGGCGGAGTAATAGAAAGCTACTCCCAGTATCTTAAGGCCTGCAAGTATCAGCACAACGTTAATTGCAGGATAGGTGTAACCCATCGGAATACCAGTGGCATAGAATATGATGACATCCAAACCTGATACGCCGCTGCCGGAGATCTGGTGCGGCAACAGGAAGGCGGTTGAGTCAAGCGAAAAGGTATGAAGAATACAATTCACTGCCCAGAACAGGGCTGGTAACTGTTTTTCCTGCCTTCACGTCAGACCGGGAAACCTGATGCCGTACCTGGATGCTGTCTCAACAATCCTTCTGACGTCTGGCGGTCCCTGCGGCATTGGAGGAATAACCAGCTCCGCGGCAGGGTCACTCATCTCAATGAAATATTCTTCAAAACCGCCAGGAGAAAGATGAATAAGAACCTCCGCACGTGGAGTCATCACCCGGAACGAATGCTCTATGTTCCTGGGAAGAAAAACCCAGCTGCCCCTGGTTGCCTTCATTACCTTTCCTCCGGCTGTATAGGTGATCTCCCCGTCAAGAATATAAAATGATTCATCCTCCTGAGTGTGAATATGAGGAGGCGGTTCAAGTCCCTGTATCTCATATCCATGAAGAAGGGAGAAAGCTCCTCCGGTGTCTTTGGCTGACAACAGGATGCTAATAAGGGTGCCGATGTACCAGTATGAATTATTCAGGTCCGGGGCCAGCATCACAGGGGTGCCGGTCTCAGAATCGATGTTGCGCAGCAGGCTATGTCCTGAAACAAACGGAACAATGCCTGCAGCAGATAGTCCCAATAAAAAAGACTTCCTGTTCATGGCTTTTTATTTTTTTGAACTGATAAGGAGGCTCCCCCGGATCTAACCCGGGAGAGCCTGATGTCTGTTAATCGTACCGGGAGGAACGCGCTACTGTCCCTGGCGGAATTGAAGATCACGCAGGGCGATGTTGTACTCATTTCCCGCCCTGGAGTATGAGATCTCATACTTCATTGGGTACCAGCCATCCCTTTTAAAGGATGCCGGCTGCGCAAGGTCAATTACATCTGTTGGACGTGTCAGAAGGTAATCGCGGGTCATCATCGGCTCCCAGAACACAAACTCACCATCATATGAACCCCATATAAAGGTTTTGGTGAAGATGGCACCGCCAAGCTCGGGAGATGCCCCGTCAAGCCAGTGCACACCCATAAACGGCACGAATCCAGGTGCAGGGAAATATCCCATCGGGACGTACTGGAGAGCGGGCAGATTCCCGAATTCGGCAACCTTGTCCGGAGACATGGCCAACCGTTCCTCATCAGGAATAATGTAAAAGTGTACATCAAAGTGAGGCAGTCCGTAAATATGAGGCGGCTCATGCCCCTGCGGATTCCAGTCGAGCATCACGAAGGTATAGAAATCCTTACCCTTACCTTTGGGAAGCTCCATCACTACACCCGTCATCTCATCCGGAAGGTTGTTAAGGACTCCTGCAGATAGGGTTAAACCTACAGAGACGGGTTCTCCTTCCCTGTTTTCAGTCACCCAGGCCTGAGCCCGACCGTTACCGATGTGACGGGCACTGCTGTAAAAGGTTAGCTCCGGTTTGGCATTATTGACCAATGCCTGACCGTTTTTAAGATCAACTGCGGACCGGGATATAAACCCGTCGTCCTTCTGACAAGCCTGAAGAAAAGATAAAACTCCGGCTGCCAGCAAAAGTGCCAGTACTCTATGAGTTCTTTTCATAACTGGAAATTTAAATGATTCCTACTCGTATGGCTTTTCAGTTCTGCCCCGGTTTTGATGTGGTTTTCCGGTTACACAATGAAGTTGAAACATGTTTCTGATCAAGAAAAACAAAATTGTTTTTGAAATGTTCAAAGCGGCAGGAAGAATTAAATGAACTGAATATCAGTCCTGAGCAAAGATGATATTTGATCTTGTCTCCTTAATGACTGATATTTTTGGCGAGGCTCTGATATGCAGCATTGAAGCAAAAGGTCTAATTTTGACCCGGACCTGAAGGAATTTTAATGGCATGAAGAAAAAATTTGAAGTTGAAAACCCTGACCCTGCCCTCAGTCCCTTTACGGGGATGACAAAAAAACACTACATTGAGCTGGCAACCTATCTCCTTGAGAGAGCCTTCACACATGTTAAGTTGATAGATGATCCTCTGACCTTTCCCATAGTGCCGGGGAAGAGCTATCCTCAGGAGGGGTCGCCCGACTGGCGTTTCCGTTCGCTGGAGTTCGAGGCGCTGGAGCGTTCCTTCACTCTTGCCGGGCCGCTCATTCATGTAAACCCGGATGTTGAGATAAAGGGTATCAGGCTGCGCGACTATTACAAACTTCACCTCTACAATGCGCTGACGCCGGGGCACCCTAACAGCCTGCCCCTTCCGGAAGATCTTCCCGATGCCACCTACCAGTTTACCTGCGAGTTCGGAGGCCTCTTCAAGACACTGCTGCTGATACCTGACACCCTCTGGTCATTATACACGCAGCAGGAAAAAGATGAGATGGCCGTGGCAATATCAAAGTGGGGCCACCACCGGACCACACAGAACAACTGGCGCATCTTCAACATTGTCACCCTCTCGTTCCTTAAAAAATACGGATACGCGATTGATGAAGAGCTGCTTAAGAGCCATCTCCTGTGGGTGGCTTCATACCACTCCGGCAACGGCTGGTACCTGGAACAGACATACAACTACTACTCCATAAGCCTCTTCATTGTCTACACAACCATCTGGTGCAGGACCTTCGGCGACGAACACTATCCTGAGATAGCGGAGATCATTGAGCGGTCAGCACAGAAGCTTATGGAGTCCATCACCAGCTTCTTCGGCCGTGACGGATATGTCAACATGTGGTCAAGAAGCATCTGCTACCGTACATGGGTCTCCGGCGCCTTCCCTGTGGCTTTCATGCTGAAGAAACCCGGTCTCATCGACCCCGGTTTTGCCCGCCGTCTCTGTTCCGGTTCACTGCTGCAGTTCACGGGCAGGGAAGATTTCTACCATAATGATATCCCCAGCCTGGGCTTCTACGGCCGGAGGGAGTACATGATACAGAACTACAGCTGTCCTGCCAGCCCTCTGATCATGTTCCTCCCGTTCATCTGTCTGGCACTGCCTGACGACTCCCCCTTCTGGACAGCAAGGGAGAATGAGGGTTTCTGGCCGGGGCTGAAGGAGGAGTCAAAGGTAACGGTCCTGGAGAACCCCGGGCTTGTACTGGTCATCCATGGCAAAACAGGAGCTTCGGAGATCATCCCGGGCAAGGTTTTCTATGATGACCCGAACTATTCCAAGCTGGCGTACAACACTAATTTTCCCTGGGAGGACCATGACCCCCGCGGAGGCACCTCTATGGAATACAGCTTCCGCAGTCTTGATCCCCGCGATGTAAGGGGTGAGGATGTCAACTTTTACCTCACCGGCGCCACCGTGGCCAACAACAGCGAGAGGAGCAGGCTATTCTCCACTTCGCAGAGTATGCTCTTCAATGGTGTCCGTGATGGTATCATCTACCGCCAGGCTCTGATGAGAAGACCGCCAAACAACGGAGTGGGTTATATTATTGACCTTGCTGATATTATCATCCCCGGCGGTGTTGTCCGCGTTGACCGTTCGCGCATGGCTTTTGAGCATGAGCTGACACTGGGTCACTTCGGGCTGCCACACACGGATGGCCAAGCCCCTGTGATAAGGAGCTTTGAAGATGGTGGAAGGAAGGTGATCACAGCAGCCATCAGCGGCAGGCGTGTGGCACTGATAACCTATGCCGGCTGGGACAGCCTGGAGACGCTCACCCATACCAACCACAATGCCGAAACGGATGAGAGCACGGTCATCTATGCCCGTCGCAGGCGCCTGGCAAAGAACCCTCCGATGGAACTGATGATATTAGTTATGCTGCACCGTACGGATGACCGCGAATGGAGCGCCGGGGAGCTTGACCCTCTCAGCGCGATCAGGATCATGGATGTCACACCCGTCTTCTCACCCCTGGGAGCTGAGATAACACTGCGTGACGGCAGGCTTTTTAAGATATACTTCGAAGAGATCGACGGCAACCGGAGGTGGTGATGCTGACACCTGCAAAAGGCACTGAGCACCTCCTGCCCGGACCAGGAGAATATTCCGGACTATGACATATCTGAGACCTCGTGGCCTGATGAGTAGCAGCAAGCCAAACCTTTGAACAATGCCTGACTGCAGCTCCCGGAACCCGAATACACTCCGGTCCCTGTAATCCTGGTTCCTTTCCGGCCTGGAAATCGGGCAACCCGGCAGACCTGACCGCTGATCAGCCGAAGAGATTCAGGCTCAGGAGTATCAGCGGCAGGGTGATTATGCTGAAAATGGTTGATACAAAGACGTTTGCCGTAGCTGTGCCATCATCATTCCCCAGGATATTCACCATTATCACCACGTTAACCATGCAGGGCATGGCGGCCTGCATAAGCATTACGGAGACAACCTCCTTCCGGAGCACGCCCGGGAAGATCATGTTGAAAAGTATGAAGAGACCCAGCAGCAGCATCGGCACCAACAGAAGCCTGTTAAAAGAGAGCAGATAGGCATTCCTGTTCCTGATCATCTTTTTGCCGTCAGCAAAATATATCACTGAAGCAATGAAGATCATGGAGAGCCAGGTGTTGGTTTTACCAAGCGCTCCGACTGAATCAAGAACGAACTGCGGGAGCCTGATTGAGAATATGAAAAGCAGAAAGCCGGTGATAATGGCTATAGTATTTATATTCAATATATTACTCAGGCTATCCCTTACTCTTGCTCCTTTTCCCGGAGTGATTATTGCCACTCCCAGTGTCCACATCAGGATATTGGAGACAAGTACGAAGAGGCTGCCATAAAGCACTCCCTCCTGCCCGAACTGGGCTGAGATGACCGGCAGCCCAAGATATATAATGTTACCCAGCATGCTGTGAAGCCGGAAGATGGAGGCATGACTGCCCCTGATCCTGAAAACCAGGGTAGTGATATACCCGGCAAGAAGCATGAAGAGCATTGTTACGGCTGCCAGAAGCAGTGTCTGCAGGCTGTTAGCCAGGAGTCTCGGAGTAACTTCAATGGTGCTGAAGCTTGTCAGAAGCATCGAGGGCAATGTCACGTAGAAGATCAGCTTTGCAAGAAAATCCTTTGTGCCGGCTGTGATAACCTTTGCCCGGCAGGCAAGAAGTCCTATCACAACCACCGTTGCCAGGAGTCCGATCTGCCGGAGAATCACCAGTGATGTCATAAACAGGTTAATAATTTAAGGTTTCGGGCAGCTCATGACAGAGCCCCGGCAAAGATAATCCGGAAAAGGAAAACGAAGAAGGTCCGTTATACTTTCTCCCTGAAATAGTTTTCTTAATTTTGGGATGTTACCTTTCCCGGGCAGCAAGCAGGGAGAGGAAGCAGGTAATATTACCCGGTCAATCAATGAAAATCCTCATCATAGAAGACGAACCAAGGGTGGCCTCCTTCATCAAGGCAGGGCTTGAGGAGGAGGGGTATGACACTGCGGTGGCATACGACGGGCCCTCGGGAGAGAAGGCAGCGCTGGAGGAGTCGGCAGACCTGGTGATCCTTGATCTGATCCTTCCCGGCAGGAACGGGATAGATGTCTGCCGTGCAGTCAAGGAGAAGAAACCCGGCTTGCCTGTACTTATGCTCACTGCTCTCAGCACTACGGTAGATAAAGTGAAAGGGTTCGATGCCGGGGCTGATGACTACCTTGTCAAGCCCTTTGACTTCCCTGAGTTGCTGGCTCGCATCAGGGTACTGTTGAAGAGATACAACACCGCCTCCCGGCAGCCTGATTCACTCAGGGTGGCTGACCTCGAGCTTGACCTGCTCAGGAAGGTGGCTATTCGCGGCGGGCGGGTTATTGAACTTACAGCAAAGGAGTTCGCTCTGCTTGAATATTTCATGCGCAACAGCGGACGGGTGCTTTCACGGATTGACATATCAGAAAAGGTATGGGATATAACCTATGACACAGGAACCAATATTGTAGAGGTCTATGTAAATATCCTCAGGAAAAAAATTGACAGGGATTTCGAGCCAAAACTGATACATACCAGGATTGGCCTGGGATACATTTTCACTGATGCATAGATGAAGATAAGGCAAAAACTTACGCTTCAGTTCTTCCTGATGGCCAGCGTGATACTACTGGTTTTCTCGCTTGCCGTATATGTTGCCTCAGCCACCTACCGCCGCGATGATTTCTACCAGAGACTTGAGAGCAGGGCAATCAGCACAGCCAGGCTGCTGATAGAGGTGGATGAGATTGACACTGATCTTCTGGCCAAGATAGAGGAGGACAACCCCGTTTCACTGCCGGATGAAAAGATCATTATCTTCAATTACAAGAACGAAATCCTCTATTCCACCGACACGCGGAATGTAATTATCTATGATGAGGAGCTTCTGACAAGGATCAGGACTTCCGGGATGGTACGTACAAAAAGCGGGAGGTATGAGCTGATGGGGATCCTCTTTCCGGAAGAGTTCAACCGTTTTGTGGTGCTGAGCGCGGCACGCGACATTTATGGTTATGACAAGCTCAAGAATCTGCGCACCATACTATTGCTGATGACCGGTATCTTCCTGATACTGTTCTACCCGGCCGGATGGCTTTTTGCTGCCCGTTCTCTCTCTCCCATATCAAAAGTTGTTGACAGGGTTGAGGAGATCTCCATTGCCAGTCTGGATCTGAGGGTTGACGAGGGCAACGGCAAAGACGAGCTGGCGCATCTGGCACAAACCTTCAACCGCATGCTTGACAGGCTTGAGACAGCCTTTGTAGTGCAGAAGGAATTCATCTCAAACGCCTCGCATGAGCTGCGTACCCCGCTCACTGCCATCACGGGACAGCTGGAGGTGCTACTGATGAAAAACCGGCCGGAAGAGGAATACCGGGAGGCTACCCGTGCCGTGCTAGAGGATATGAGGAAGCTGAACATGCTCCTTGACCGTCTCCTGCTGATGGCTCATGCAAGCTCCGAAGGCGCCAGGGAAGGGTTCAGTGAAGTAAGGATAGATGAGATACTGTGGCAGTCGCGCGAAGAACTGCTGAAGCATGACAGGACATACTCAGTGACCATAGCCCTGGATGAAAACATATCCGACATCGAATGCCTGACCATACACGGAGATGAACAGCTTCTCATGTCAGCGGTGACCAACATAATGGAGAACGGATGCAAATACTCTCCCGACAAATCTGTGAGGGTCTACCTCACCCATGAGGACAAAAAAGTAATCGTCAGCTTCACCGATAACGGTCCCGGCATACCGGAGGAGGAAGCCGCCCGCATCTTTGAATCATTCTACCGGGGCAGGCTGACCTCCGGAGTCAGAGGGCACGGCATAGGGTTGTCACTGGCTAAAAAGATCATTGATGGTCACCGCGGAGAGATAACCGTCATTCCCCGCAATGGCGAGGGGACAACAATCCGTGTCACCTTCCCCGCAGAGCCCTGAACATTTTTTTATCATTAATTGGCACGCGGGTAATCAGGTATCTGCACTTTGCTCTCCTCAGCCCCTGAGCCGGGAAAGCATGACTGCATCCGAATTCAGTGATTTCAGTAAAATCAGCTCCGTTCTGACAGCACGGATCTTAAAATGTAATAACTTTGAGTAATTGCTTCGGCAATTTAAGGTCTGTCTTACAATTTAATGTGTTTTTATGATAAGGAATCTGCTGATTACCCTTCTCCTGTTGGGATTAGCCTCCGGCCTTTCAGGTCAGGACAGGATCATCACACTGAACAATGACACCATCAATTGCAGGATAAGGAAGGTAACCCGTAATGATATATCGTTTGATGTAATCACAAGCGGGATAACCACAAGTGGAAATCTTCGCCTGGCAGAGATTAGAAGCTATTCGATCTCAACAGCAACAGGCAGGTCCCAGGATTTTAAACCAGTAAGCGGCAGAACGTCCGGCAATCTGCGTCTTGCTCTCAACGGAGGGATGGGCTACATCATCAGCAGTTCCGAAAAGGCTGAAGAGTCGATGGCACAGCTTGGCATAACGGAAAGCAACGCCAGAGCCTATTACAATGACTTAAAATCAGGCTGGTACGGCGGCGCTGACGCTGCCTGGCTGTTCCACCGGACTTACGGAGCTGGAGTCAGGTACAAATTCTTCAATACGGTTGCTGCCACCGAAGGAGAGATTGATCTTCCCGGCGAGTACAATATCTTTTTCTCAGAGTACAGGGAAAACATCTTTGTCAATTATGCGGGAGTGTTGCTGTTCTATCGCCAACCCCACAGCTACTATGAAAGATTCAGCCTGTATGGCTGCATCTCCATGGGGATGGCTTTCTACTCTAACCAGATGGAGTTCCTGTCAGAGTACTTCCTGGTAACAGGAGAAGCCCTGGGATTTGACGGGGGTATAGGTTTTGAATATGAGATAACTCCATACATCTCTGCAGGAGCAGAGGTTTCATTGTTCAACGCAATCATTAAAGAAATTGACATCACCAATGGCGTGATAGATGAGACCCAGGAACTCGATAAAGAAAACTATGAGAACCTGTCAAGAGCCGAATTATCAGTTGGCATCAGATTTTATTTTTGAATGAGATGAGACAGATAGTGTTAATTGTCAGCTTAGTACTGGCATTATTTGCCGCCTCATCATGCAATGATGAGTTTCTTTCAGGGAACAATGCCGACTTCTACACTCTTCCGGACACCCTGTTCATGGATAATATCAATCACAGTGCAACTGTTGCGTTTGAGCTGCCGGAAGAGATCAATACGGACTTCACGGTCTTCATGCGCCCCGGATGGCTAAGTGTTCCCTCACCCCGCGGTGAAGTAAATGATGGAATGGTAGAGCTGTCGCTCAGCATTGACGGAGCCAGCCTGCCCTACGGCTATTCAAGCCACTCCGGATTGGTGGTACTTGATATTGAGGAATTCGGATTCGTTTCATTCACAGTTATCTTTACCAACTTTGGATCACCTTCCATTCACTGCTCTCCGAATGAGATCATTTTTGATAATACCCTGTCTGAAACGATAGCCCTGATAACCCCGACGGAGGGCATACTGGACTGGCAAATAACCGGGATACCTGATTGGCTGACCTTCTCAATGACATCGGGAACAATTGTCTATGGTGACACCGAATGGATCACGGTCACCCTTGATGCCAACGAGATTGTTCCCGGTACTCCAATGAGCGCCACCGTCTGGATATCAAGTCCGCACGCGACAGGCCAGTTTGTACTGAAGATAACAGTCACCCCGTCAGCAGTTCCACATCCCGGAGGCCTGAATGTGAACGGCATCCTTGCCGATGCCGAATATCATCATAGTTCCGGATTGATGGCAATCTGCTCAAAATCGCCTGACAGGCTTGTCCTTTGCAATACCGCTACGGATATCACTGATACCATCAGCCTGGATAAATCACCGGTCTGTGTCAGTATCTCGGAAGATGGCCACAGAGCAGTTGTGGGATATTCCGTGGCCGTAATCAGTTATATTGACCTCGATAACCGCGAGATTATAGCAGACTATAGCATTGACTGCATACCCTATGATATTGTACTGGGGGAAAATGACTGGTGTTATATTACCCCTGAATCAGATCAATGGACCAGGCTGAGGAATCTTGACCTGAAGACCGGCCAGCTGATAGTCAGTCCCTCTTCAACACTCATATATGAGAAGACTCTCATCAGGAAAGTTCCGGGAAAATCATTCCTGGCCGGCTCACAGATCCCGCTCAGTCCCACCAGTCTGCTTATCTTTGACGTGACCGGCGGCCAGGCAGAGGATGCAGTTACTAACCACCATGAATACATAGGATCCTTCTGGCTTTCAAAGGATGGCGCCAGGATATACACCATGTTCAGGCAGGTTTATAATCTGCCGGAGTATGACGGTCAGTATCATTCCGATGAGCTCTCTCTTTTCGGCAACCTGGCAACAGATCAGCCACACATCCATGCCCTTGATGAATGTCCTGCAATTAACTGTCTTTTTGCATATTCTGCACAGTACTGGTTTGATCCGGGGAACTCAACCCTTATTGAACAGTTCAATGCATCCAATCTCAATAAGATAAGGAGCTACAATGTCTCCACAGAGTTATTGAACCTGGTTGGAACCTTTATCAGTTATGAAACCACTCCCCGGCATATCTTTGTCAACAGTGAAGGAACTACCATGTACGTCATTAAAATCCTGAAACCGGATTACAATATTGACGGGTGGTTCATAGAGGAGTTTGATCTCCGGGAAGGGGGATAGGATAAATAGGGCCACAGACCGGGTTATGTCAGTCAATGGTCTTGCCCAGTGAAAAATCGCGTGCCAGGTTCAGCGAGAAGCCATATTTCATGGCCAGTTGTGTGCCAGTGAATTTTTGCCAGAGCGGGATATCACCGGTGAGGGAGAGGTTCCACTTTTCCTTGATAAAATAGTTGATCTGGGGTGAAAGGTAAAACACCGAACTGCCAGTGGATTCGCGCCACATGTCACCTGTCTGATCCCTGCCCCGCAGCTCGTTTCTCAACTGCAAGATAGCTGTCCAGTCGCCCTTCAGCCAGGGGAACATAAGATGCTTTGAAAAGAAGAGCGAAGTGAAGGCTGATGTGCCCTGGCGGTAATCCTGTCTGTTCCTTGCATTTGCCTCTACCCTTTCTGTCAGGAACCAGCGTGTTCCCGAGACCGGCTGTTCCTTGACGACAAACGCCTGCCACACCGCCCCCATGGCGCCGGTGGTGGTCTGAAGATCGAGAGGCAGCTCCACCCCGTCACGGATAATGGGCCTGGTGGTAAAGGGGATTTTTACCCCCAGGCTTGAAGAAATATAGAACCTCCTTGCATTATCCTTTAACAATCCAAATTTTGCTGAGAGAACGGCACTTGAAAGACCGCTCCCGGAGAGTTTATAGTCAGGGTCGAGGTTGTAGACCTGTGTCTTGTTAAAATAATAGCCAAGCTCCGTCTCAAGGGTTATCCTGTCTGTTGCCCCGTATCCTGCCACGATACCCCCGTAGCTGTATCCGGCGCTTTCTATCAGATCGAAGTCTGACCGTTCCGTGCCCTCAAAGTACTGGTTTCCGTAATTGTAACGGAAGAAAGCAATGGTACGGAGCGAATTCTTTTCGAGCACAAGCAGATTACCTGAGCCTCCTACTGGATTGACTGACGAGAGGCACTGAGCACCGGCTCTGCCCGTCATGATGACAGTCAGCAGGAGTGCCGCCGTTATTATCTTACTCGGCGACAATATACACCTCTTTTGATAGTGTCGCATTGTTTCCGTCAGTAACTCTGCAGGTGACCCTGTTCCTGCCAAGGTCGCAGGGAGGAACCGTATAGGTGACCTGGCTGCCTGACCCCGTAATTATCCCGGCAGACTTGAGCCAGGTGTAGGTTATCTGATAGCCTGTTGCCACCGCTGTTATCTTCGTTGTCTCCCCGGGTGAGATAGTATCCTTGTCAGCTGTCAGGGAAACGAATACAAGAGGTTCTGACGGGTCGCCACCTTCCCCTCCGCCATTATTCTCACAGGCTGACAGTGAAAGTAAAATTCCCGCAATTAATAACAGATACTTCATTTGCCTTCACTTTTATCCTTGATGCATCTTATTGAAAAACCGTAACTTTTAGGAAAGGTATTCCATCTGCCTACCGTAGTCTGGTTGACGTCGAGGCATCTGCGCCAGGCGTTTGATCCATACTCGGTAGAAGTCCAGACGTACTCGTACTGATTGAGGAGTGAGTATCCGCCGCTTGATGATCTCCTTCCGGCATAGAGAGCCTCATAGCCTGAACTGCCGCCTTTCCCCAGGCTGGTGCCTACGCCCTGCCCGCGCCAGACGTTTGTCATGTCAGCCTCGGCCTGTGTCATGCCAAGGAACATCTCCAGCACTTTCCACTCTTCATCCGATGGTAAATGCCATCCGTCAGGACACAGGCCCTGGGCCTTTTCCTGGCGTGAGCCGTTCATTGCCACATCCCATGAATAGAGCCTCCCGTAAGTTTCAGCATTACTCTCAGCACCTCCGTACGGATAACATGTCACCGGTATGCTGTCAGGTGTTACGGTCACCCTCAGGTTTTGCTGCATCCATATCTGGTCACCAATAACAACAGTTGAATAGACATTCCCCTGTCTGTCAATAAGAATATTGTCGGGCACGGGTTGGTTCACCGTATCCTTTGCCACAGCAACCGAATCAACAGCGTCACGCACGGTCACCGAATAGATACCTGCCCTCAGTCCCTCGATATCCTTTGTGGTTGCGCCATTTGACCAGTTATATGTAAAAGGGGCCACTCCCCCTGTAACTTCCAGCATCACCGAGCCATCTGAGCCGCCGTATTCCGTAACATCGGTCACCGTCAGTTCAAGCATCAGGGGGTCCGGAGTCTCCTCGCCAGAGCACATGCTGAAGAACAGCAGCAGTCCCACCGCAGCTAAAGTATAGCTTCTCTGTGGTATTTTCCCTCTCATCTCTCCAGTCATATGTCAGTTTCCTTTAATCACACTGCCACGAATCTTAAGTTCTACTGTCGGATTGACCGCATTTGACTGAACAGTGATAGTCTTACTGAATGAGCCTTTAATTTTGGTATTGTATTCAACCCTGAGTGAGTCTTTGGCACCTGCATCTACCGGCTTTCTTGTCCATTCAGAAGCCATGCATCCGCATGAAGCACGTACATTGACTATCACCAGGGGTGCATCACCATCATTGGTGAAGACGAAGTAGTGTACCGCCTCGTCACCCGGGGCCATGGTTCCAAAGTCATGCTCGGTGGCTGCAAAGGTGATGCGTGCGCCGCCATCACTGCCGGAAAGAGCCGGCAGCATCCAGGCACAGGCAATAAACAAAACCGGTATCAAAATTGTCAGGAGAGTGAATTTATTCCTCATAACGCTAAACAACAATATTCCATATATACGTACAAGCAGCAAAAAAGATGCCTGAAAGGCAGACTTAATGCAAACGAATTTACTTCAAATGTGTGAGAAATAAAAAAACTGGCAGTAAGCTGCCTATGCAGCCGGCTTGTCCTTCCGGGTGTGGAAATAGGTAAGGCCGTTGATCTCAGTCATGCCCACCAGCACCAGACCCGATTCCTTCAACAGGTTTGAAACACTCCTGCGCGTCAGGTAACGGTTGGTTCTGGAATCGATGAAACTGTACATCCTGTTGATGAATGGAATCCTTGACTCAATTCCGTTTTCATAGACTTCGGCCTTGTCTGAGATCTGGCCCGGCATATTTCCCTGTTTGTCAGGAGCGCCATTCTGCATCCTGTTGTCAATGAAACACCCGATGAAGTTACTGTTTAACGGAAGGAGGCCTGTGATCTGCTTCAGAAAATCCCTTATCTCCCTGATGTGATTGAGTTGCCTGAGTGTAATGACTGTTCTTATGCCCTTCATGTCATCAGCGTCATAGAAATAGTGACGTGATGAAGGGATCACCAGCATTCCTGATTCCTTTGTAAGGCCCATGCGGTCAAGGTAATCAATAAGACTCTGACGTACTTCAAGGTCCAGCTCATCAAAGAGGTGAATAAGCCCGGTGTCTCTCAATGACAACCTCCTGGGGCTCACCCTCATTACAGGCTGATCCTTGTAAGTCTCTTTATTCAGTCCTATGGTGTCTTTCTCCATATGCTACGTCAGGTATTCTAAACCATGCAATTTCTGTGCCACTAGTCTTAGACAGTTTCTTTTGACGAATTTTCAATTCAAATTTATTCACTCTTTATGTCAACAACCAAACTATTTTGATGTTCACCTGCCACCCTTTGACCAACGGAACAAAACAGGAGACGACCAAAAAAAGGAGTATCACGCCCCTTCTGCCGGGTCACCATGTAAGTCCTGATCCAACAGGGGTGCTGTCATATGGCTCTGACGCCCTGTCTATGGGGAGTATCTCAAACCTCCCCTCCAGTCTTATATCTTCCGAGGAGCTTCCTGCCATCACCTTGAACCATCCGGGTTCCACCGTCCATCTCATATTTTTGTCCTGCATCTGCAACTCCTCGGGTGTAAGCAGGAACCGCACCCTCCTTGTCTCTCCCGGAGCCAGGCTGATCCTTTCAAATCCGCGCAGTTCCTTCTCGAAACGGATTACCGAGCTCACCTCATCACGCAGGTAAAGCTGCACCACCTCATCGCCAGCCCGTTCCCCGCTGTTCCTGACATCAACCGTCACCTCAACCGTTCCGCCAGCGAGCTGCTTTGCAGGCGTAATAACCAGGTTTGAATAATCAAACGCGGTGAAGCTAAGGCCATGGCCGAAGGGATAGAGGACCCCGTTCACTGTGGTGCGTGAATCTGCGTGAGCCGAAGGCTTGAAGGGGAAACACATAGGGATCTGGCCTGCCGTTTTGGGGAAGGTGACTGTCAGTTTCCCTCCCGGGTTGTAATCGCCGAACACTATGTCAGCAATGGCCTCGCCTCCGTACTTGCCGGGGAACCATGCCTCAATGATCGCATGGCAGTCACGCTGTGCCCTGTTTATGGTTATGACCCGTCCGTTCATCAGTACCAGTACTACGGGTTTGCCTGCGGCGATGATCCTTTCAAGCAACAGTTCCTGGTGACCTGCCAGATCCAGGTCAGTGCGCGAGTGCGACTCCCCCACGATAGTGTTATCCTCTCCCAGCACCAGGATCACCACGTCAGACTGGAGTGCCTTTGCCACCGCCTCTTCCATCTCTTCCATCTCCGCGCCGTCAGGAACAGAAGGGATCAGTTCGCTCCGGGGCCATCCGGCGTCAGTTATGCCGCAACCTTTCGCATAGAGTACTTCAACTGAATTACCCAGTTTCTCCCTGAAGGCCTCAACTACCGATTTGAACTCAATCTTTTTCGGACCATACCTTGAAAGAGAGTGACTTTTGTCTGCTGCATTGGGTCCGGCCACAAGGATGGTTCGTACCGCCGCCCGGTCAAGCGGAAGGAAATTATCCTGGTTTTTGAGCAGGATCATGGACTCATATGATGCCTGCATTGCTATCTTGTCATATTCAGGATCAGCAAATAACCGGTCTGCTTTATCAGGATCTTCCATGTAGGGCTCGTCGAAAAGTCCCAGCCAGAACTTTACCCACAGCACGTCGCGTACCCTGCTGTCAATGATCTCCATAGGAATGGAGCCCTCCTCAATCAGTTCGCGAAGGGGCATGATATATGATTCAGGCGAGCGGAAGGTAGTGCGTACATTCATCCCTGCCATGACAGCCTGCCTGACTGCATCCTTGTAATCGGGGGCAACCTGATGCTTTGACCAGAGGTATTCCAGTGCCTCGCTGTCAGAGACTACATAGCCCCGGAAGCCATACTGCTGCCTGAGCAACTCTGTCAGGAAATAGTATGAGCCTGTCACGGGCTCTCCGTCATAATCATTGTATGAACTCATGGTGCCGTGGGCTTTGCCTTTTGTGAAGGCCACCCTGAATGGTTCCAGCAGCAGCGAGTGCATCTCACGGGGCGCTATCTGAGGGTCAGTGCGTGTGGCATGATCCCTTCCTCCTATGGGTATGCTGTATGCTGCAAAATGCTTCGGTGTGGAGACCACCCTGTGCTCTTCCTGAAGTGCCAACACCTGCTCCAGTCCCAGTTGCGCCACCAGCCAGGGGTCCTCCCCGTAGCACTCCACCACGCGGCCCCACCGGGGATCACGTGCCACATCAAGGATGGGCGAATAGACGTTGGTGAATCCCACGGCCCTGCTCTGGAGGGCTGTGATCTTACCCACAGAGGCCACCAGCTCCCTGTTCCATGAAGATCCCACTCCTATCTGTGGCGGAAAGAGTGTGGCGCCGGTGAAGCAGGCCCCATAGATGCCTTCATTGGTGAAATCAACAGGTATGCCCAGGCGGGTCTCCTCAATGAACCACCTCTGTATCTCATTGATGGCTTTTGCATGTGCAGAGGGAGGCCAGGAGAAGACATCCGACCTGTAGCCGTTGAGTTGCTCATCGATGTTGGCTATGCCATCCTTCCACACCCTGTTCTTCCATTCCGGCGTGGGGAGCGAGTCGGTCAGCACCTTCCTGTACCCGTAAAGGGTAGCCAGCTGGCAGCTCTTCTCCTCAACCGTCATCCTGCCAAGCAGGTCTTCAACACGCGTATCATAATCAAGTGAAGGATCCTCATAGGGGTCCATTACACCATTCTTGTTAAAATCAATCCATCCCTTCTGGTAGACGGGGTTCTTTCCATAAGGAGTGTAAAGGCCTTTACCCTGGGGAAAAAGCGGCTGTATACCGGCAAGGAACAGTATCACGCCTAAAAAGGCTGTGAGGGCAGGTAATCTCATCATGTGCGTTTTATAATGAATGTATATCAGTGCTCTATTCGAAACTCACTGTAGCCTTCCGGCACTCCCTCCTGCACCTCCGCAGCATCAACGCAACCCCTGCCGGGCCCTCTCCTGCACCATGCCGTAAAGCTCTCCAGCTCCTCCCTGCTACCCTCAGCCTCTATATAGACACTGCCATCAGGCATGTTGCGAACATATCCGTTGACACCCCTCTTCCATGCCTCACGTGCAGCACTCCACCGGAATCCTACTCCCTGTACCATGCCGGTGACATGTATCCTGTAAAGAAGCTTCTTTTCCATCTGTCAGTACTTATGCTGAAAAGAAAAGGGGAGAAGCATTGAATATTTTTACTTCCAATTTACGTTATTTTATGCATTTTTGGAATGGTTTGTGACAAAAAGAGAGAAGTGATAAGCAGATGAAGAAGGGCTGGAAAATATCGATAACGGCATTGGCCTTTATAATCGGTCTTCCTCTCCTGTTTGCAGGTTCCGTCTACGCCGGACTCTTTGGCCGTCTGCCAGGGAAGAAGCAGCTAAGCCTCTACAGGAATGCAACGGCATCACTGGTCCTCTCCTCTGAAGGGGAGATGATAGGCAAATATTATTCGGAGAACCGGACCACAATAACCCGGGACCAGATACCGGATCACCTTATCAATGCCCTCATTGCCACGGAGGATGCCCGGTTCTACGAACACAGGGGAATTGATGCCAGGAGCCTTGTACGTGTCTTCTTCAAGACCATTATCTTCAATGACCGCAGCGCCGGAGGAGGAAGCACTATCACCCAGCAACTGGCCAAGAACATGTATGGCCGTAAAGATTACCTCATTCTGCCTGTCTTCATTAACAAGACAAGGGAGGCTCTCCTGGCGGGACGTATCGAGAAGGTCTTCTCCAAGGAAGAGATACTGATCCTTTACCTGAATACCGTCTCTTTCGGTGAAAATCTATATGGCATTGAGGCTGCCTCACAGAGGTACTTCAGCAGCACCACGGATGCTCTCACCATGGAGGAGGCCGCCCTGCTCGTGGGAATGCTGAAGGCAAACACCTCCTTCAATCCCCGTCTCTATCCGGATAATGCCGTCAGGCGGAGGAACGTCGTTCTGAAGCAGATGGAGAAATATGGCTACATCGGCTCCATGAAGGCTGATTCGCTTTGCGCACTTCCGCTGAAACTCAATTATAACAAGACAGATATCACCGGTCCGGCCGACTATTTCCTGGTGAGGGTGAGAGCGGAAGCTGAACGGATACTTAAGGAGATATCATCATACAGGGGCAGGGAGTGGGATATTGAGCGAGACGGCCTGATCATCACCACCACACTCTCCCTGCCCCTGCAACTGGCTGCCCGTGAGGCGTTTATGGCACATTTGCCGAAAATGCAGAAGAGGCTTGACGAACAGTATAATACATCATCCGGACGAAGGGCCCTGAAGGAGATACCTGACAGTCTCAGGAAGATGATGACCACTCTGCATGCCGGACTGCTTGCCATTGATCCGGCCACGGGTGCAGTCATGGCCTGGGCCGGAGGGATCGACTTCAAAACGCAGCCCTATGACCAGATCCTTGCCAGGAGGCAGCTGGCATCAGTTTTCAAGCCTTTCATTTTTGCCGCTGCCCTGGAAGACGGCATCGAACCCTGCCAGTATCTTGACAATGACTCCGTTGTGCTATCAGGATTCAATAACTGGAGCCCGGAGAACTACAACCACTCATACGGTGGTAAATACTCGCTCGCAGGCGCTCTGGCACATTCAATGAACATCCCCACCTTCAGCCTCTACATGATGACAGGCTTTAAGAAGGTTGACAGGCTGTGGAGGGAAATGGGCTTTTCCTATCCCCTGGAAGACATGCCATCGCTGGCCATGGGTACCGCAGAAGCAAGCATTCTGGAGGTGGCGCTTGCATATTCATCATTCGCCAACGGCGGAGAAAAAATCACACCATATTTAATTGAGTCAGTCAAATCTCCTGATGGCAGAATCCTCTGGCAGCATACCCCGTCCTTTAATCGTGACAGGGTCCTGTCAGAACGTTCGGCCACCCTCATGGCAGCCATGCTGCTGAAAGCCATCAGGGAAGGCACAGGAGCTTCTGTACACAGTGTCTACGGGGTGAAAGTGCCACTGGCGGGGAAGACCGGGACCTCACAGAATTATGCTGATGCATGGTTTGCCGCATTCAATCCGGGAATAGTAATAGTCAGCAGGGTGGGCGCTTCAACTCCGTCAATCCATTTCAACAACAGCCGTTACGGTTCGGGCAGCGCACTGGCACTTCCGCTGGTGGCAATGACCCTCAAGAAAGCCGAGAAAGAAAAAGGACTAATGACAAGGATCAATGTGCCGTTTGACCCCCTGTCTCCTGAGCTGGAGATGGCGCTTGCCTGCCCCGACTTCAGGGACAAGACCTTCTTTGACAGGCTGTTTGACATCTTCAAGGAGAAGGAGATAGACTATGAAGAAGCAGGCAGGCGCAGGCGTATTATCCGCGGAAGGATCTTCAGACGCTGATTTTTCATCAAAACTTCATCATCTGATCATTTTCTTGCAGTCCAGTAGTACAAACCAAAAAGAGATTAAAATGAGAAAAAGAGTAACCTTGCTGCTGACAGCAGCATTGCTCCTTGCTGCCGGAGCATGCAACGAGATAAACAGGGGCGATGAGCAGGGAAGAGTAATCCTCAAAGTCACTGACGCACCTTTTGATATAAGCAATATTGAATCAGCCCTGGTGACCATCACCAGGATTGAGCTGAAGAAGGCGGGTGACGGAATCAGTGACGGTAATCCTTTTATTACCATGTCAGAAGACACTATCACCATCGACCTCATTGACCTGAGGAACGGGATTACCGAGACTCTCCTTGATATGGAGATACCCACAGGGCAGTATGATATGATCAGGCTCTATGTGGATGAGGCAGGTCTCAAACTGAAGGATTCAGAAGAGATACACAGGTTAAAGGTTCCAGGTGGCAGCCAGACAGGCATAAAGGTTCTTCTCCGTCCGGCACTTGAGGTATCTGAGGGCAATCTCTCCGAGATACTTGTAGATATTGACCTCTCCAGGTCATTCATCCTGAGAGGCAATCCTGATCACAACAACGGTTTCATATTCAAGCCGGTTATCAGGGCAGCCAACATGGCGAAGGCAGGCTGTGTAAGGGGTACCGTCAGTGACGCGGAAGGAGACAAGCTGAACGAAGCCAGTGTGTGGATTGAGCAGGATACAGTTGTTGCCACTGCCTTCACCGATTCACTTGGTTATTATGCCATCATTGGTATTCCTGCAGGAGAGTATTCGGTCTCAGCCACGAAGGATGGGTATGATACAATCAGTTTTGACGGTGTGAATATAATCGCCGGCAATAAAACCATCCTGGATTTTGTGCTGACAAAGAACTGAAAGCCTGATTGATCTGAAACAGCTTCAATGAAAGCCGTGCCCCCGATGGCACGGCTTTTGTTTTTTGTGTTTTAAATAACTAAATTTGGATGTCAACCTACAGAGAACTGCCGGAAAACTAATCCCGGTCATTTAAGGAACTAAAACAAAAAGGAAATGAAAAAGAGACGCGTACTGATTTTTGTTGCAGTCATTTCAGTCGCACTGGCTACGGTGATCTCCTGCGCGGTCAATCCAGTTACCGGCAAGAAAGAGATTATGCTTATGTCAGAAGCCCAGGAGATACAGCTGGGATTGTCATATCACCCCCAGGTGATGGCAACTTTTGGGGAGTATGCCGATCCGCAGCTCCAGAATTATGTACAGGCTATGGGAACCGAGATGGGCAAAATGTCTCATCGGCCAAACCTTGAGTATCATGTAAAGGTGGTTGATTCACCCGTGGTGAACGCTTTTGCGGTCCCTGGAGGGTTTATCTATCTTACAAGAGGAATAATGGCCAATCTCAATAACGAGGCTGAGTTCATAGGAGTACTCGGTCATGAGATGGGGCATATAGTCTACCGCCACTCCGTCAGCCAGCAGACCAAACAGCAGCTTGGCACACTCCTCCTGATTGGCGGAATGATAGCCTCACCAAAGTTTGCCAATTATGCCGAACAGGCAATGCAGGGGCTGGAACTGCTCTTCCTTAGCTTCAGCCGGGATGACGAACGGGAGGCAGACGCCATAGGTTCAGAGTATGCCACCAAACTGGGATATGACGGAACAAAGATGGCAGACTTCTATAAGGTCCTGATCAAAATGAACATGGCCCAGTCAGAGGGAGGCGTTCCCACATTTCTCTCCACCCACCCCGATCCGGGCGACCGGTACAATGCGGTACTCAGGAATACCAAGGCATGGCAGGACAGTCTCAGGCTTCCCTCCTACAAGGTGAATGCCGACTCATACCTTCAGATGATTGACGGCATGATTTATGGCGAAGATCCAAAACAGGGATACACCAGGGACAACACCTTCTATCACCCTGAGTTAAGATTCAAGTTCTCCTATCCGCTGGGATGGAATCTCACCAATGCGCCTACTCAGGTCTCCATACAGCCTGCTGACGGCAGAGCATTGATCCTCTTCACCCTGGCAACACAGAAGACCCTTGAATCAGCCGTTGACAGCACCCTCGCCATGTACGGCCTGCAACTGCAGCGTGCAGAGAGGAGAACCGTCAACGGAATGCCTGCCATTATAACCCTTTCCGTACAACAGTCCCAGAATCAGCAGACAGGAGCCACAGCCTCAAACTCTGTTCTCTCTTACTTTATTGACTACGGTTCCACATTCTACGTTTTCCATGGCGTATCCACCGATGCTGACTTTGCAGCCTATGCTCCCACCATGGAAGCATCAATGAAGACCTTTGCACGCCTGACTGATGCATCCAGGATCAACGTCAAGCCAAAGAGGGTGTATGTTAAAAAGACACCCCGCACATCAACACTGGCAAGTACCCTGAGCTACTACGGCATGCCGCAGGACATGATGGAAGAGCTTGCTCTGCTGAACAACATGGAACTCACTGACCAGATCCCGGCAGGAAAATATATTAAGATTGTATCCGAATAGCCATTTTGACAAAATATCGTATAATAGTAATCTGAAAAACTGACAGACATTGATATACCAGACATTGGGAAAATCAGGCCACCGGGCCTGGATTGACAAGAACAGGCTCTACCTGAAATATGGTCTGATTGGCCTGTTCATCATCATACTGCTTGCCACCTCTCTCTTCCAGGTGCAGCCTGAGGAAGTTGGTATCATAACCCGCTTCGGCAAGTATGTGCGCAAGGTTGAACCGGGGCTTAACCTTAAAGTCCCGATCATAGAGAGACTCTATAAAGTTGCCGTTGAGAGGCAGCAGAAGGAGGAATTCGGTTTTCGGACCACCTCTGCCGGGGTAAGGTCAGAGTATACCAAGCAGGGCACCGCGGATGAATCACTGATGCTCACCGGTGATCTCAACCTGGCTGATGTGGAGTGGGTGGTTCAGTACCGTATTGAAGACCCTTACAGCTTCCTCTTCAGGGTCAGGGAACCGGTGGTAGCCCTGCGCGACATCTCGGAAGCGTCTATGAGGGAGATTGTGGGTGACCGCACCGTCAACGAGGTGCTTACCGTGGGGAGGGCAGAGATAGCCTCCAGCGTTCACCAGAAGATTCAGCAACTCTGTTCCGAGTACTCACTGGGAATCAGAATCGAACAGGTGGTGCTGCAGGATGTCAATCCTCCTGATCCGGTCAAGGATGCCTTCAACGACGTGAACCAGGCACAGCAGGAGAGGGAGACGCTTATCAACCAGGCCCGCTCGGAATACAATAAGGTAATCCCCAAAGCAAAGGGACAGGCGGAGGAGACAATACAACGTGCCGAGGGTTATGCCACCGAAAGGGTCAACAACGCCCTTGGCGAAGCCACCCGCTTCAATGCACTCTACCTTGAATACATCAAGGCACCGGAGGTAACAAAACGAAGAATCTACCTCGAAACAATGGAGGAGATCCTTCCAAAAGCCGGCAATAAAATCCTGACTGATGAGAGTGGCAATAACCTGTTGCCTCTCCTCCAGATGCAGCTCACCTCAAAAAAGTAATCCATGCGCACAAAAACTGCAAAACTTATAGTAATAGTCAGCGTGCTGCTGGTGATCCTGCTTCTGATCCTGGAGTGCGTTTACAAGGTTAAGGAGACAGAACAGGTTGTGGTGACACAGTTCGGGAAACCCGTCGGAGAGCCTAAAATCACTCCGGGGCTGAAACTCAAAATGCCCTTTATCCAACGGGCTAACTACTTCGAGAAAAGATACATGGAGTGGGACGGAGATCCTAACCAGGTGCCTACCAAAGACAAGAAATTCATCTTCGTTGATACCTATGCCCGGTGGCAGATTACCGATCCTCTCCAGTTCTTCAAGAGACTCACTGATGAAAGAGGCGCACAATCGCGACTGGCTGACATCCTCGACGGTGAGACCCGTGACCATATAGCAGGCCATAACCTGGAAGAGATTGTGAGATCAGTGAACAGAACCCCTGTTTCATCAGGACTTATCGGCGAGGAGGCGGGAGACACGCTGAACAACATCACCACAGGGAGGCAGAAGATAGAAGACATGATCCTTATCTCTGCAAATGAAAAGGCAAAGGATCTGGGCATTGTCATCCTTGACGTGAGGATCAAGCGCCTTAACTATGTTGAGGAGGTGAGGACGCAGATTTATGAGCGAATGAAGAGCGAGCGTTACCGCATTGCAGAAAGGTTCCGGTCGGAAGGCCAGGGGGAAGCTTCAAAGATCAACGGAGAGAAGGAGCGTGACCTTAAAACCATCCAGTCAGAAGCCTACAGGAAGGCGGAAGAGATACGGGGGAAGGCCGATGCCAGGGCAACAGCCATCTATGCGGGCGCCTATGACCAGTCAGCCTCAGCCCGCAACCTGTACAGCTTCGTTAAATCAATGGAAACCTTCCGGATGACCTTCGACAGTACCACTACAATAATACTCTCAACCGACAGTGAGCTTTACAAATACCTGACCGGGTTCAATAAATGAGCCAACCCTGACCAACCCGGGGAAGATGTGCCTCAGGACGCATCAGAATGATACCGTGGAGTTTTTGAATTCCGCGGTATTTTATTGCCCGGACAGCCTCCTGCCACCAGAGGATATAATCAAAGCGCAGCCCCTGTTGGTCAACACCTGTACGGCATCTGTCAAAAGAGGCCGGCCATAAGCAGTTTTCATACGTATATTAGTATAGAATTCATCTCTGAAAGACATGAAGACATACTACCAGATAACAGCAGAAGGAATAGGAATTGTCCTGCTCCGGAAAAGGAAGATTGCAAAAGCGCTTCGCAGGTGGTTGCGTGAAAAAGGTTTGTCCTACGAGTACGTTTTTTACATCCAATAATCTTTCAGGTATAGTTTCTGTTCAAGAATTTTCCGAAGCAGCTCTGACCGGCCCCTCCAACGGGGCCGGTACAATTCTTTAACCCCTACAGGGTATTCCCCACAGCCTGCCACCCTGAAAATGACGTCTGCCGAATGTACAAAAGGCCGCAGTCATAGACTGCAGCCTCTGTTCTCTATATTCATTCCCTGCCTTGAGATTCACCCCCTGTCAGGGAAGAATCTGCGCCACCAGTAATTTTTCCTTACTCTTGCCATAACTAAATACGTCTGCAAATATGCAAACAATTTTTTTTATGGCTTATTGTACAGGCCTCTATTTTTTAAGAAGGTCCCGGATTTCTTTCAGAAGAACAACTTCATCACTCGGAGGAGGAGGTGTTGCGGGAGCTTCCTCTTCTTTCCTCTTGAGCTTGTTCATGCCCTTAATCACGAGGAAGATACAGAAGGCCACAATCAGGAAGTCAATAATGTTCTGAATGAACATCCCGTAGTTGATTGACACCTCGCTGACAGCCGGTTGTATTACGTTAGCGCCATCCATCACGGCCTCCTGGCCTTTCTGCAATATGGCCTTCAGACTGCTGAAGTCTACTTTCCCGAGCGCCAGGCCCAGTGGCGGCATCAGAACGTCATTCACCAGTGAGGTGATGATCTTTCCGAAAGCGCCGCCGATGATGATACCAACGGCCATGTCAAGCATGTTGCCCTTTACGGCAAACTCCTTGAATTCTTTTACTATTCCCATAGTCTGTAAGTTTTAGATTAGTACATCTGATCAGGTTAACAATTACCAAATATACAAAAAGGTATTACAAAATAATTTATATGAAACAATGATTTAGTTTTGACACCTGAAGGTGGCGGCGTTTAGATTTTTTTATTATCTTACACAATTGTAAACAATCTATCCGGGAATTCGTTTACCTTATTAAGTATTAACCTTTTAAAAATATCGAAGCATGTCAGTACTAAAAGTAATTGAGATTATGGCGTCTTCTCCCGTTAGCTGGGAAGATGCAGCAGCAGCTGCCGTAAAGACTGCCGCCAAGACAGTTAAGGAGATACGTTCTGTCTATGTACAGGACCATAGCGCAGTGGTTGTAAAAAACAAAATCACTGAATACCGTGTCAATGTGAAAATAACTTTTGAAGTAATTTAAAAATCAAAAAAATGGGACTAATTTCTTTTATTAAAAATGCAGGAGCAAACATCTTCAAATCTGAAGCAAGGCGCGAAGAGGAAAAAGCTCAACTTATTCTCGATCATGTTAAAAAGTTCGGATTTGATGTAAGCAGGGTAAACGTGGCCGTTGATGACGAGAAGGTTACACTTACCGGTTCGGTTGACACCCAGAGTAACAAGAACAAGATCATTGTTACAGCCGGAAATATTGAAGGCATATCAGTGGTTGAGGACCACCTGGTTGTAATTAATCCTGAACCTGTTGCACCTCCGGAGCCGGAGAAGCAGTTCTACACTGTCAAGAAGGGCGACTACCTTTCAAAGATTGCCAAGGAGGTTTATGGCGATGCAAAGAAATACCCGATCATCTTCGAGGCAAACAAGCCGATGCTCAAGGATCCTGACCTTATTTACCCCGGACAGGTTCTTGTAATTCCTCCGATACAGTAGCATACACTACATATTTTTATGCAGGAGGCTGTCTCATACTAAAAAGGGGCAGCCTCTTACTGTTTATGAGTGATGATATTCATTTATCATCACTGGCACGGCAGATCTAAGACCCGCTGCTACAACAATTAATCAATTCTGTTGTTATATTTGCACAGGTGAAAAAAAGAGGAACCATATCGTCATTCATCTCCCTTTTTCTGATCATGCTGACGCTGTCAGGAAGCTTTGGCTTCACCCTGATCCACCATACCTGTCTGCACTGCGGAACAGATGAAACCATTCCCGTGCTGGCAGTCAATAATGATAACGGCAGCTGCTGCTGTCACGGTACAACCGGCCCAGATCACAGGCACAGTCAGGGTGACCTGGTACTTTCTGACGACTGCTGCACACATGAAGCGGAAAGGGTTGTGACTGACGAGCTCGTTCGCGCAGAGTCGCAAAACGAGATCATACCCTATTTTCTTGCAGCAACGGTGATAGCAGTACTTGACTGTCACCATATCACAAATCACAGATCATTCGCCGGGGAAAAACCATCTCACCTCGGTCGTGACCTGACAACCCTGCTCTGCAGGATTCAATCCTGATTCTTTCATAGGGAAACAACTGCCCGGACGGAAGAAGACCATCATCTCTGTCCGGAAATTGTTGCAACTGATACTGCAGCTATGACGGCCACAGGTCTCATGCTGCGGAATCATTGATTCTTTTTCTGACACATTCTCAATGAAAAATTTTTTACAGCAGGATGAAAAACTTAATAATACTATTTATGATATCTCTTGTCCCTGCCATGGCAACCGGCCAGGGCCGGATAGAGGGCAAGGTGATGGTTGCGGGTGCTGACAGGGCATCTGATGGTGATATACTGCCCGGGGCAAGTATTGTCTGGGCAGGAACCACCACAGGCACCTCGGCAAACACTGCCGGATACTTCACCCTCAGGAGAGTAAGGGGGCATGACCTGCTCGTTGCCAGCTTTGTCGGTTACACAAGTGACACTGTCCTCGTAACACCCGACACTGAGTATATAGAAATATTCCTGGAAGAGAGCAGCCTGATAGATGCGGTAACCGTCATCGGCCGGGCTACAGGCGCCCATATAGACAGGGATGCTACAATTGCCACGGTGAATATCACTGCAGCGGAACTATGCAAGGCAGCATGCTGTAACCTCTCGGAAAGCTTCGTAACCAACGCCTCCGTTGACGTCAACTATGCTGATGCCGCCACCGGTGCCAAGCAGATACAGCTGCTGGGACTTGCCGGATCCTATGTTCAGATACTTACTGAAAATATCCCGGCAATGTACGGGCTGGGGGCTGCGTATGGCCTCAGTTATATTCCCGGACCGTGGATGGAATCAATCCAGGTCTCCAAGGGAACAGCCTCGGTGCGCAACGGTAACGAGTCAATCACGGGCCAGATCAACGTTGAGTACAAGAAACCGGCCACCAGCGAGATTGTATTTGTAAACGGCTTCGTCAGTGATGCAGGCAAGATAGAGACCAACGCCAACGCCTCGGTAAGACTCAGTGATTACTGGAGCACCATGCTCCTCGGTCACGGTGAGACACAGTCGGGTGCCCGCGATCATAACCATGACGGTTTTCGCGATGAGCCTGACGTCAGGCAGTACAGCTTTATGAACCGCTGGGACTACCTCAGCAATAATCTCACTTTCCGTGCCGGCATCAAATACATGAGGGAGGAAAGGATAGGAGGCCAGTTTGACTATTCCCGCAATGATCCGAACACATGGGACAGCGGTTACGGAATAAACATAGGCACTGAGAGGGCCGAAGCCTTCACCAAACTGGGAGGCATGTTCGGACCGTCTGACAACATGTCGCTGGGATGGATACAGAGTATGACCTTCCATGAAATGAACTCATGGCTGGGATTCAACCAGTATGATGCTACACAGAAGAGCTACTATACCAACCTGTTATACCAGTACTTCCCGGCAGAGAAACATACGGTTGACGCCGGTGTAAGCTACCGCTTTGACCACTATGATGAACTGCAGGCCATCTACCGGCCGCTGGCAGACCAGGTAATCCCCGGTCATGAGGCGGAGACGGTTGAATCAGTACCCGGCATGTTCCTTCAGTACACCTATAATGACTCGGCGAAGGTGACCCTGCTTGCCGGGGTGCGCTATGACTTCTACAGAAACCATGGCGCCCGGTTCACTCCGCGTGTGCACCTGCGCTATGAGATCATGCCCCACCTGACCCTCAGGGCTTCAGCGGGCAAGGGTTACCGGACAGTCCATGTGCTTGCCGAGAACATGTACTTCCTGGCAAGCAGCAGGGAGATGATCATTGCCGGGGACCTGGATATAGAAGAAGCCTGGAACGCGGGTGTCAACCTGACGGGATATATCCCCATCGGCGGACGCGAGCTGAGGCTGACAGGCGAAGCCCACCGCACCAGCTTCGTTAAACAGATAGTGACCGACCTGGATACAGACATTGACCGCGTGCTCTTTTATAACCTTGATGGCCGGTCATGGTCAAACGTCTTCCAGGTGGAGGCACAGATGCAGCCGGTGACAGGACTTGACATCTCCGCTGCCTGGAGGTGGAACGACGTATGGCAGACCATCGGAGGGGAGCTTCGCGAAAAGCCTCTTTCATCACGTTACAAGGGCCTGCTGACAGTCTCCTATACCACCAGGATGAGAAAATGGCAGGTTGATTACACGCTCCAGTACAACGGCCCCGGGAGGATCCCCTCAACCCTGGCCAACCCGGAGCCCTACAGGGGCAATGATTACTTCAGTGCCTACCCGGTGATGAACGCCCAGGTAACCAGATACTTCAGGAAATGGAGTGTCTACCTGGGAGCTGAGAACATTACCGGCTCAAGGCAGCATAATGCGATCATCGCACCGGAGGACCCCTTTGGCCCCTACTTTGACGGGGCAATGATATGGGGTCCGGTACACGGCCGTAAGCTATATGCCGGATTCCGGTTCGCTATTGACAGACCACAGAATTAAATGACAATCACAAAAATCAAAACAATGAAAAAAAATCAGTTAATAACAGCAATTCTTTTACTTGTCTTCTCTTCGCTTTCGCTCAGCGCACAGGAAAAGAACAAGAAGGAACTTAAGACGGTCAGATTCTTAACCAGCATCGACTGTGAGAACTGCGTCAATACCATAATGAAAAATGTCCCCTTTGAAAAAGGGGTCAAGGATGTCAAATGTGACCTCGCCACAAAGGAGGTATCCATCAAGTACCAGGAGGATAAGACCAGTTCGGAAAAACTAAAAAGATCCATAGAAAAACTGGGCTATACAGCCAGTGAAATCAAGGAAAAGAAAAAAGAGGAGGGTTCACCTCAGGAAAACTTACCGTAAAGTTATATTTTTGGGTATCGACAGATAATCCTTACTAATTAACCGGTACCCGATGAAAAACTTGCGTTTTCCTTCACTGATTGCAGCTCTGAGCCTGATTATTCTCTCAGGCGGATGTAAAGACAAATCCTCTTCCGGGCTCTTTCTGCCCCGGAGCACCCCGGAGGCAGAGGGAGTATCCTCTGCCGCACTGATCACCTTCCTCGACTCAGTTGAAGCTGACAGGCATGAGTTTCACAGCATAATGATTGTGCGCCACGGCAAGGTGGTTGCCGAGGGATGGTGGGATCCCTACAAACCGGATCTGAGACACACCCTTTACTCTACCAGCAAGAGCTTCACATCCACCGCCGTAGGCTTTGCTGTCACAGAGAAACTGCTGAGTGTGAATGACCGGGTGGTTTCCTTTTTCCCTGACCAGCTGCCTGACACTGTCTCACCATACCTGGAAATGATGACCGTCAGGGACCTGCTGACAATGTCTGCCGGACAATCGCCTGACCCTACCGGGGCAGTCACCAACTCTTGCAGTGAATGGGTAAAAGGTTTCCTTGCAACTCCCGTAGTGAAAGAGCCAGGGACGGAGTTCCTCTACAACTCACTGGCCACATTTATGCTCTCAGCAATAGTTCAGAAGGTCACCGGTGAAAAGATTGCCGACTATCTCCAGCCGCGCCTCTTCGGACCACTGGGCATTCAGGGGTACGACTGGGAAGAGAGTCCCGATGGCATTAATGCAGGAGGCTGGGGTTTGAGAGTCAGGACGGAAGATATGGCAAAGTTCGGGCTGCTCTACCTGCAGAAAGGCGTGTGGAACGGCAAACAGATAATCCCTGCAGAATGGGTGGAGGAAGCCACAACATTCAAGATTGATCAGGCTCCCGACGAAGCACCGGAGGTAAAAGCAAAGAACGACTGGATGCAGGGGTACTGCTACCAGTTCTGGCGCAGCAGAAACAATGCTTTCAGGGCTGACGGCGCCTTCGGCCAGTACATTATAGTCATGTCGGAAAAGGATGCTGTGGTGGCCATCACATGTGAGTCGCCTGATATGCAGGACGAGATCAACCTTGTATGGGATCATCTGCTGCCTGCATTACAGGATGGCCCCCTTCCGGAAGATAAGGAATCACTGGCCCGGCTGAAAGAACGCCTTACCACACTGGCATTGCCCATGCCGGCAGACAGTCCTGACTCACCGCTGGCCTCACAGCTATCCGGGAAAAAATTCCTGCCTGCTGACAACACGAATGATCCGGGTTATTTCAATGCATTGTTTAATAACGATACGTGCACTCTCTCAATGAAGACAAACGGGCAGGAATTCAAGATCCCGTTCGGGAGGGGCAAATGGGTAATTTCTGAGACCGGGCTGGCAGGACCTAATCTCATCAACAGGCCGGATGGAAATAATCTGCACCGCATAGCCGCCGCCTATGAGTGGAGTAATGACAGCACCCTTGAGATGATCATCAGGTACATTGAGAGTCCGCATCACATCAAGGTGAAGTGCAGCTTTGAAGGTGACACGATGGTCATGAATACAAGACTCAGTACTCCTCCGGGATACGACATGCCTCCTATGAAGGCTGTAATGGAAAAACAGACGACATACTGAGATAGTGCAGGTAGGATCCTGTCAGGCTCCGTGAGTTATCCCTGCCAGTTCCCTGATGACCACCGAGGCGCAGACAAGGCCGAAGGCGGCAGGCATGTATGACATTGTACCCACGCTGGAGGCTTTGTTGCTCTCGTCTGAACCACGGACTATCAGGCTCTTGTCAACCACCTCCGGGCTGTAGACAGCAAGAAAACCCTCATGCACCCCAAGCTTGTGAAGCTTTTTACGGAGCATGCGGGCCAGGTTACAGAAATTTGTCTCTGAGATATCAGCCACCCTGATGGCTGTTGGATCATACTTGCCCCCGGCGCCCATGGAGCTGACAACACGCAGCTGCAGGCGCAGCGAATGATATACAAGAAAAACCTTTGGAGAGAGAGTGTCAATGGCGTCAACCACATAATCATACCTCTCTTCTTTCAGGATATCTGTCATCCGCTGGTCACGTATGAACTCGGGGATAATCCTCAGTTGCAACTCCGGGTTTATATCCAGCAGCCTCTCTCCCATCACCTCCGCCTTCTTCCTGCCTGTTGTAGATGTCAGTGCCGGCAGCTGCCTGTTCCTGTTGGCAGCGGTGATCACATCGCCGTCAATGATTGTCATGGCACCCACTCCCGCCCTGCAGATCATCTCTGCAGCCCAGGAGCCAACTCCTCCCAGGCCGGCTACCAGCACATGTGATTGTCGCAGCTTCTCCAGGGCTTCAGGACCCAGGAGCATCTCGGTGCGCGAAAGCCATCCCTCCATCACAGGCTGAAATTCATGAGTAAGTTGAAGTTATTGCGGATGAGGCTCTCTGCCTGGCGGGTGTCATACCCTGCCGCAGCCTCAAAGATACGGTACACCTCTTCTATTGCCTCACCCGAGTCGTCAGTCTCAAGCAGCAGCCTCTCATGGTCTACTGCTGCAAGCACCTCTGTTGTCAGTCCCTTTGCTCCCAGTGAGAACCAGAAACCCTCCTTTGCCAGTGAGGCTGCCAGGCTGCCGCTGCCCCTGAACCCGTGTATTACCCAGGGCCGGCCGGGTTTGATCTCCCGGCGAGCCCGCCTCAGCTCATCCCACCCCTTCACGCAGTGGATCACCATCGGCCTTCCTGTCTCTTCCGCCAGTGCTGCCTGGAAAATGAACACATTCATCTGTATCTCCCCCTGTGCTCCGCGAAGCCGGTCAAACCCGGCCTCGCCTATCAGTACCACATGCGGGTGGGCTGCCGTGAGCAGAAGCTCAGTCCGCATCTGTTCCGCGTTCTCATCAGTCAGCCGCCAGGGATGTATGCCTGCCGAAAAGAGCATGTTGCCAGGAAAATCAGCCGGAACATTATCACCGGCCATCAGGTTCACTACGGCAACCGTGTCTGCGGCGGTGGTCCTGTTGTGGGTGTGGAAATCAATAAACCTTATGTCATGCCCTGCCTTCATGCAGTTGTTGATGCAAGCCTGCCAATACCGTTCCCCAGTCGTGCCAGGGTCTCGTCCCTCCCGATAAGGGCCGCAATGTCAAAGAGGTGCGGACCGCGTGAGGCTCCTACCAGCAACAGCCTGAAGAGATTAAGTATAGCGCCGGTATTGTAGCCCTTTGAGACAATCCATTCCTTGACGCTCGTCTCCAGCACCTCCGTAGTGAAAGGCTGCACTCCTGCAACCATCCCGAACAATTCAGTCATCTGCCTTGGAGAGTCAGTGTTCCACCTCTTTCTTACAACCTCAGCATCATAGCTCTCTGGTGCAACGAAGAAGAAGTCTGCCTCATACCAGAGGTCCCTGACAAATCCGGCCCTCTCCTTTACAAGCGAAACAATTTTTACCAGCCTGGCGAAGTCCGGTTGAAATCCTTTTTCCTCTACAACGGGCATGAAAAGGCGTGCCAGCTCCTCATCGCTCTTTGCCTGGAAATATTTGGCATTGAACCACTTTGCCTTATCGGGATCAAAGCGTGCGCCTGACTTGCCCACCCTGTCGATAGAGAAGGCTGCAATCAGCTCATCCATGGTAAATATCTCCTGTTCCGTGCCGGGGTTCCATCCCAGGAGAGCCAGCATATTGACAAAAGCTTCGGGGAAATATCCTTCCTCCCGGTATCCGGAGGCTGTTTCGCCGTATGGCCAATAGAGCGGAAAGACCGGGAATCCCATCTTGTCTCCGTCACGTTTGCTCAGCTTGCCCTTGCCGGTGGGCTTGAGCAGGAGCGGCAGGTGGGCAAAGAGGGGCGCGTCCCAGCCGAAGCTGCGGTAAAGCAACACGTGCAGAGGCAGTGATGGAAGCCACTCCTCACCCCTGATAACATGCGAGATCTCCATCAGGTGGTCATCAACAATGTTAGCCAGGTGGTAGGTGGGCATGCCGTCGGATTTATACAGCACCTTGTCGTCAAGGGTGGAGGTGTTGACAACAATGTCGCCCCTGATAAGGTCACTGAAGTGAATATCCTCATTCTCCGGCATACGGTACCTTACAACATATTGCTCGCCCGAAGCAATGCGTTTTTCAACCTCCTTCCCGGCAAGGGTGAGAGAGTTTTTCATTGTCATCCTGGTTGCACAACCATAGTTGAATGTCGCGCCGCGCGATTCATGCTCCTTTCTCAGCTGTTCAAGCTCTTCCGGGCTGTCAAAGGCATAGTAGGCATCGCCCCTGCGGATAAGCTCATCAGAGTACTGCCGGTAGATCTCCTTTCTTTCGCTCTGCCTGTAGGGGGCAAAGGGGCCGCCTTCGCGGACACCCTCGTCTGTTTTTATTCCCGCCCACTCAAGTGAGTCCATGATATACTCTTCAGCACCCTCCACATAACGGGCCTGGTCTGTGTCTTCAATGCGCAGGATGAATGTCCCGCCATGGTGCCTTGCGAAAAGGTAATTATAAAGAGCAGTGCGCACGCCTCCAATATGGAGAGGTCCGGTAGGACTCGGTGCAAAACGCACGCGTATGTTTTTTTCAGTCATAATGGTCTGATGGTTAATTGCCGGCGATAAAGATATAAAATTAAAAAAGAGGCTGTCGCGGATGACAGCCTCCTGAACAGTGAAGTACCACCCCTGATCAGATCAGCCCTTTCCTGTGTTTTTCGGTAATCACCTCAAGCATGTCCCGGGTCATCGAGTCAAGGTTGTACACCGGGTTCCATCCCCACTCCTCACGGGCTGCAGTATCATCCATGTAGTTCGGCCATGAGTCTGCTATCTTCTGCTTCATGGGGTCAACGTCATAGTCTATGACGAAACCGGGGATATGTTTCCTGATCTCGGCCGCAATAATCTCGGGATCGAAGCTCATAGCGCTGATATTGAATGCATTCCTGTGCTTCAGCCTGGAAGGATCTGCCTCCATGAGGTTGATGGCGGCATCAATTGCATCAGGCATGTACATCATGTCAAGGAAGGTTCCCTTTGAGAGGGGACAGGTAAATTTCTGATGCTTCACAGCCTCGTAATAGATCTCTACGGCGTAGTCGGTGGTGCCCCCGCCAGGAAGGGTCACGTTTGAGATGATGCCCGGATACCTGACGCCCCTAGTGTCAACGCCGAAGCGAAGATGGTAATAATCGCACAACATCTCGCCGGTAACCTTGGTGATACCGTACATAGATGTAGGTCTCTGGATGGTATCCTGAGGAGTATTGTCAAGGGGGGTGGTGGGTCCGAAGGCGCCTATGGAGCTGGGGAAGAAAACCGCGCAGTTGTATTCGCGGGCTACCTCCAGTACGTTGTAGAGACCGTTGACTCCTATGTTCCATGCCAGCCCGGGGTTCTTTTCCCCTACAGCTGAGAGCACGGCTGCAAGGTGGTAGATGGTGTCAATGTTATATTTTTTCACTGCGGCCGCCAGCTCCTCTTTATCCGTGGTGTCAACCTTCAGGAAAGGACCGGTTTCAGCAAGCGCTCCGGTGGGCTGGGTCCTGTTGATGCCAGCCACTACATTGCCGCTGCCGTACCTTTTTCTTAGTTCCAGGGTGAGTTCAGAGCCTATCTGTCCTACCGAGCCGGTTACTAGTATGTTCTTCATTTTCTTCTGTGTGAGTTATGGTTTTCTGTTGTTATATGATCATCAGAACAGGGGAACAAACTTGATGATTTTTTCAGCAAATTGTTCTGACAAAAATCATTTAATTGTTATTCCAATAACATAGGGCTTATGGAACAAAGTTGATATATTTGCCCGTCTAATAACCAATTACATAGTTAATCAATAACTCCATATCCATGTACACAAATTTTCAGGAATTTCTGACCGGTGAGCTAAGCGCTATCAAAGAGGCCGGTCTTTACAAGGGTGAAAGAATCATTGTCTCTCCCCAGGGTGCAGAGATTACCCTCAATACAGGACAGACTGTCCTTAACTTCTGTGCCAACAACTACCTTGGCCTGTCGGCAAACAAGAAGCTGGTTGAAGCTGCAAAGAAGGCGCTTGACACTCATGGTTACGGCATGTCATCGGTGCGGTTCATCTGTGGCACGGGTGATCTCCACAAGGAGCTGGAGCAGAAGCTTGCACAGTTCTTCGGTACAGAAGACACAATCCTTTATGCTGCCTGTTTCGATGCCAATGGCGGAGTCTTCGAGCCGCTGCTGTCAGAGCAGGATGCCATCATCTCCGATGCCCTCAACCATGCTTCCATCATTGACGGCGTCCGTCTCTGCAAGGCTCAGCGCTACCGTTATGCCAACGCTGACATGAATGACCTCGAGGAGAAGCTGAAAGAGGCACAGGCGCAGCGATTCAGGCTGATAGTCACTGACGGCGTCTTTTCAATGGATGGCAATGTGGCACCGCTTGACAAAATCTATGAGCTGGCCAATAAATACAATGCCATGGTAATGGTAGACGAATCACATTCAGCGGGCGTGGTCGGTGATACCGGTCGCGGAGTCACAGAGCTTTATGACCTCAAGGGAAAGATAGAGATCATCACCGGCACCCTGGGCAAAGCCTTTGGTGGAGCAATAGGAGGATTCACTACCGGGAAGAAGGAGATAATTGATATGCTGCGTCAGCGTTCCAGACCCTATCTCTTCAGCAACTCTATCCCGCCACTGGTGGCCGCTGCAGGAATTAAGATGGTAGAGATGATGACGGAAACCAACGAGCTGCAGGATAAGCTGCACTTCAACACGAAATATTTCATGGACAAGATGATGAAGGCAGGCTTTGATATCAAACCCACCCAGTCAGCCATCTGCGCCGTAATGCTCTATGACGCCAAATTGTCACAGGAGATGGCTGCGAAACTGCTGAATGAAGGGATCTATGTCACAGGCTTCTATTATCCCGTAGTACCAAAAGGCCAGGCACGCATCAGAGTACAACTCTCGGCAGCACACGAAACCGAACACCTTGACAAAGCCATAGCCTCATTCACAAAAGTCGGAAAGGAACTGGGCGTTTTAAAATAATTAAATTTTTTCGCCCTGTCTATTATTAAATAGGTAAGGGAAGGTTTAAAAAATTAATTTTTTTTGAACTTTCCCTTGTTTTTTTAAAATAATGATTAATTTTGTCATCCATAAATGAGACCATGAACTATACGTCACTGTTTATTATTGCCCTCTTTCTTCTCATCGCCATAAGCGGATGACCGGGGAGTGATATATAGTGACCATAAATGTATACAGAAGCTTCCCGGGAAACCGGGGAGCTTTTTTTTTACAAATGTCAAGCAATGAAAAGGGAACTCAGGAGTAAACGTACAATGACCGGCAGGACAATGGCCGGCGCCAGGAGCCTCTGGCGCGCCAACGGGATGAAGGAGGAACAGTTCGGCCGGCCGGTGATAGCTGTCGTCAACTCATTCTCGCAGTTCGTCCCGGGTCATGTACATCTGCATCAGGCTGGGCAGCTGATAAAAGCAGAGCTGGCGGAGAGGGGACTCTTTGCTGCGGAGTTCAATACAATAGCCATTGATGATGGCATTGCAATGGGGCACGGGGGAATGCTCTATTCCCTTCCCTCGCGTGACCTGATTGCCGACAGCGTGGAGTATGTATGCAATGCCCATTGCGCTGACGCGATGATATGCATCAGCAACTGCGACAAGATCACTCCCGGCATGCTTATGGCAGCCATGCGCCTCAACATACCCGCCATTATTGTCTCGGGCGGACCCATGGAGGCTGGTATGGCCGGGGGCAGGCCTGTTGACCTGATTGATGCAATGGTGGCCTCTGCTGATGACAGCGTCACGGACAATGATCTGCTTGAACTGGAAAGATCAGCGTGCCCTACCTGTGGTTCCTGCTCCGGGATGTTCACAGCCAACTCCATGAACTGCCTGGCAGAAGCACTCGGGATGGCGCTCCCGGGAAACGGGACCGTGCCGGCCACACACTCGGCCAGGAATAACCTCTTCATAAGAGCTGCCCGCCTGATTGCAGATATGTCAGAGAGATACTACAATGAAGGTGACGATTCCGTTCTGCCCCGTTCGATAGCCACCAGGGAGGCTTTCATGAACGCCATGAGCGTTGACATAGCCATGGGAGGATCAACCAACACCGTTCTCCATCTCCCGGCCATAGCCCATGAAGCCGGGGTTGATTTTACCATGAGAGACACAGACGGACTCTCACGCCACGTACCCAATATCTGCAGGGTCTCCCCCTCCTCGTCATATCACATGGAAGATATTAATCGCGCCGGTGGAGTATTTGCAATCATGGGAGAACTGAGCAGAGGCGGTATGCTTGACACAGGGGTTGGGAGAGTAGATTATCCAACTCTTGGGGATGCACTCGCAGACTGGGACATCAACAGTGCCTCCGCACTGCCGGAGGCACTGGATCTGTTCCTCTGCGCACCCGGGGGCACGGTACGGACTGAACCATTCACATCTGTTGCAAAGTACCACTCGCATGACACAGACAGGGTCAACGGTGCTATAAGAGACCCCGGTCACCCCTACAGCAATGACGGGGGACTGGCCGTGCTGTATGGCAACCTCGCCCCGGATGGGTGTATTGTAAAGACAGCGGCCATTGACAGCTCAATGCTTAAGTTCAGCGGACCGGCCGTGGTGTTTGACTCGCAGGAGGCAGCCGTTGAAGACATCCTCGGCGGGAGAGTAAAGGAGGGAGATGTGGTTGTGATACGGTATGAGGGTCCCCGCGGCGGCCCGGGGATGCAGGAGATGCTCTACCCCACCTCATTCCTGAAGTCAAAGGGACTGGAGCGCCACTGTGCACTCATTACAGACGGCCGCTTCTCGGGAGGATCCGCGGGACTGTCGCTGGGACATGTCTCCCCTGAGGCCGCCGCAGGGGGAACAATAGCCCTGGTACGTGACGGTGACAGGGTGGAGATTGACATCCCTGCCCGCACCATCAGGCTTGCACTGGACAATTCAATACTTGTAAAGCGACGAATGGCCGAGGAGGTCAGGGGCACAGCAGCATACACTCCCGCTGCCAGAAACCGTTTCGTCTCGCCGGCACTAAGGATCTACGCGGCACACGTCAGCTCGGCAGACAGGGGAGCAATAAGACTTATCTGAGACAATACACTGACAATGAAAGTGAGTAACAATATCCAAGCAGCCCTGAAGGACGGGGCAGAAGTAACAGAGACTTCGGAAGCAGGCAATGCCGGAGCGCAAGCCCGGGAATCCGGGCATGGCGCAACTGTATCCGCAGACACGGTGATCACCGGTGCCGAGGCTCTGCTCAAAGCACTCATCGAAGAGGGTGTCGATACCATCTTCGGCTACCCTGGCGGCGCAATCATGCCCGTCTATGACAGACTGCTCGATTACACTGACAGGCTAAGACATATACTCACAAGGCATGAGCAGGGAGCTGCCCATGCAGCACAGGCCTACGCCATGGTGACAGGGAAACCCGGGGTATGCTTTGCCACATCAGGTCCCGGAGCAACCAACCTGGTGACAGGCATGGCCAATGCCTTCCTTGACTCGGTGCCGGTGGTATTCATCACGGCACAGGTGACAGCAGGACTGATAGGCACCGATGCATTCCAGGAGACGGACATACTCGGCATCTCGATGCCGGTGACCAAATGGAACGCCCAGGTAAAGAGAGCAGAGGAGATTCCTGACACTGTGGCGCGTGCCTTTTATATCGCCCGCACAGGGCGACCGGGACCCGTACTGATTGATATCGCAAAGGACGCCCAGTTCGAAAACCTGACCTACAGGTACTCCCGGTGCACCTATATACGAAGCTATAACCCGGTCAATCCTCTGATCAGCAGGGATATTGAGTCGGCTGCGGTGATGATCAACTATGCCGAGAGGCCTATGATCCTGGCCGGCCACGGAGTCATCATCTCCGGAGCCATGGCAGAGCTGAGGGCCCTGGCTGAAAAGGCAGCTATCCCCGTGGCAGTGACCCTGCTCGGCTTACCGGCCTTCAGCCATGATCACAGGCTGTACGCCGGGATGCTGGGCATGCATGGCAACTATGCTCCCAACGTCCTGACCAACAAGGCAGACCTGATCATTGCCGCAGGTATGCGGTTTGATGACAGGGTAACCGGTAACCTGAAGAAATACGCTCCGGGCGCACGTGTGATACATATCGAGATTGACCGGGCAGAGATAAACAAGAATGTAAGAGCAGACCTCGGCATAAACAGTGATGCACGCGAAGCAATCACTGCCCTTCTCCCACTGGTAAGGGAAAGAAGCAGGGAGGAGTGGATCAGGGAGTTCCGCATCCTTGACCGGACGGAGCATGAAAAAGTGGTTAAACCGGAGACGGAACCTGAGGTGGGTGATCTGACAATGGGCGAGGTTGTGAAGACAGTCTCTGAAATGGCAGGCAGGGATGCCGTGGTGGTGACCGATGTGGGACAACACCAGATGGCCGTAGCTCGCTATTACCACTTCACTGACAGCAACAGGCTGGTCACTTCGGGAGGAATGGGCACAATGGGCTTCGGGCTGCCGGCAGCACTGGGGGCAGCCGTGGGTGGCGAAGGCAGACAGACAGTAGTCTTCACCGGCGACGGCGGACTACAGATGACCGTACAGGAACTGGGAACAATAATGCAGTACCGCATCCCCGTGAAGATCGTCCTTCTGAACAACAGCTTCCTCGGGATGGTGCGCCAGTGGCAGGAGATGTTCTTCAACAGCCGCTATGCCTCAACAGAGTTGGTCAACCCTGATTTCGTGATGCTGGCGTCAGCCTACGGCATCTCAGCACGAAAGGTAACCTCACGCCAGGAGCTGAGAGAGACCGTGGAAGAGATGTTCTCCGCCAACGGCCCCTTCCTGCTGCAGGCAGAGGTGAGCCGTAAGGCCAATATCCTCCCGATGATTGAACCGGGAGCATCAGTATCTGAAGTAACACTTACTTATAACGGAAAGTCATGAAACAGGAATTTACTATCTCGCTATTCAGCGAGAGCCACATCGGTATACTCAGCAGGATCACCCTCATCCTGACCCGAAGGCAGATAAACATTGAGAGCATCACGGCCTCAGAATCGGCGGTGCCCGGCGTGCAGATGCTGACAATGGTGGTCCGCACCACACCTGAGATGGTGGAGAAGGTGGCCCGCCAGATAGAAAAACTGGTTGACGTCCTTAAAGTATTCGTGCACACCTCCACGGAAATCATTTGCCAGGAGGTAGCTCTCTACAAGGTAACCACCCGCGGGCTGATGTCTGGCAGCATGTCAGCCGATATCGTCAGGAAGTACCACGCAAGGATCCTCGAGGTGACGTCCGAATATACGGTGGTGGAGAAAAGCGGCACCAGGACGGAGATCAAGGAGCTGCTCACACTGCTTGAACCCTGCGGGGTGCTGCAGTTCGTCAGCTCAGGACGTATAGCCGTCACCCGGCAGGTAAAGGAGCTGAACACCTATCTGAAGGAGATGGACGAAGCCCGGAGGAACATGCAGGAAGCAGTTGAATTGTACAGTTGAACAGAAACACTAACCTAACAGTAATTTATTATGGCACAGATTGATTTCGGAGGAGTAGTTGAGAAGGTTGTCACCAGACAGGAATTTCCGCTGTCAAAGGCACGCGAAGTACTTAATGACGAGGTTGTAGCCGTCATCGGTTACGGCGTCCAGGGGCCGGCACAGGCCATGAACATGCGTGACAACGGCGTCAATGTGATAATAGGCCAGGCGCCGGAGTTCAGGGCTGACTGGGACAGGGCAGTGGCAGACGGATTTGTCCCGGGGGTTTCACTCTTCACGGTTGAGGAGGCGGCTGTCCGCGGTACCGTGATACAGTACCTGGTCTCTGACGCCGCCCAGCGGATACTGTGGCCGTTCATCAGGCCGCATCTAACACCAGGTAAGGCACTATATTTTTCACACGGCTTCTCGGTAACATACAAGGAACATACAGGGGTGATACCTCCTGACGATATTGATGTTATCCTCTGTGCCCCGAAGGGATCGGGCACAAGTGTCAGACGCAACTTCCTAGCCGGCGCCGGCATCAACTCCAGCTTCTCCGTTTTCCGTGACCATACCGGACACGCTGAGCAACGCGTCCTGGCCCTGGGCATAGCCATTGGTTCAGGTTACCTCTTCCCCACCACCTTTGAGAAGGAGGTATTCAGCGATCTCACCGGCGAGAGAGGAGTACTTATGGGAGCCCTCGAGGGGATCATGGAGGCCCAGTACCAGGTTCTTCGTGAAAACGGCCACTCGCCATCGGAAGCGTTCAATGAGACGGTGGAGGAGCTGACACAGAGCCTTATCAGGCTTGTCGATGAGAAGGGCATGGACTGGATGTATGCCAACTGCAGCGCCACGGCCCAGCGGGGGGCGCTCGACTGGAAGCCGAGGTTCAGGGAGGCAACCCTGCCTGTCTTCAGGGAGCTGTATGAGAAGGTGAGCTCCGGCGAGGAATGTGTCAGGGTACTCACCTCAACCGGGTCACCCGGATACCGGGAGGAACTCAATGCCGAGCTGGCAGAGATGGGCTCATCTGAGCTCTGGAGGGCAGGCGCAGCGGTAAGAACACTGAGACCGGCGGAAAAGAAATAACCTCAGTACTGAAATCATGGACAAGAACAGGGTAATAATCTTCGATACCACCCTCCGCGATGGCGAACAGGTGCCGGGATGCCAGCTCAATACGGTGGAAAAGATCGAGGTGGCAAAGGCACTCGAAGCACTGGGTGTTGATGTGATTGAGGCAGGATTCCCGGTATCCAGCCCGGGCGATTTCCGTTCGGTGGTGGAAATTTCAAAGGCCGTAAGGGAACCGGTCATCTGTGCACTAACCAGGGCAGTAAAGAAGGATATTGAGGTGGCGGCAGAAGCGCTTCAGTATGCCACGCGGAAACGTATTCATACCGGCATAGGCACCTCGCCGTGGCATATTGAGTACAAGATCAGAACCACCCCTGAAGAGATCATCAGAAGAGCCGTTGATGCCGTTAAATATGCCAGGACTTTTGTTGAAGATGTGGAGTTTTATGCCGAGGATGCCGGCAGGAGCGACAATGAGTACCTGGCCAGGGTGACGGAGGCGGTTATCACCGCCGGAGCCACGGTGGTCAACATCCCTGATACAACCGGGTACTGCCTCCCTGAGGAGTACGGCATGAAGATCAGGTATCTCATGGAGAATGTTCCCAATATTGACCGTGCAATCATCTCTACCCACTGCCACAATGACCTGGGGATGGCCACCGCAAACACCATGATGGGCATCATCAACGGTGCCCGGCAGGCAGAGGTGACTATCAACGGCATAGGGGAGAGAGCAGGAAACACCTCACTGGAGGAGGTGGCCATGATCATCAAAAGCCATCATGATCTTAACCTGTCTACCGGCATCAGACCGAAGCTTATCTTCAGCACCAGCAGGCTGGTATCAACCCTGATGAGCATGCCGGTGCAGGCTAACAAAGCTATCGTGGGCCGTAATGCCTTCGCTCACTCCTCAGGAATACATCAGGACGGTGTCCTGAAGAAACGCGAAAACTATGAGATCATTGACCCGCAGGAGGTGGGCGTCAGGGAATCGTCTATCATACTGACGGCCCGCAGCGGAAGAGCGGCATTGAACCACAGGCTTGAGGCCCTCGGAATTGAACTCGGAAAGGAGGAACTGGATGAGATATACCACCGCTTTCTGATGCTGGCCGACAAGAAGAAGGAGATCAATGATGAAGATATCCGGATATTGTCAGGTGAGGTCTTCCGGGGAGAAAAACGACTTAAACTTGAGTCGCTTCAGGTCCTCTGCGGTAACTCGGTGATGCCGGTAGCCACTGTGGGCGTAAGGATAAACGGGGAGGTGCATACCTCCACCGCCCCCGGTAACGGCCCTATCGATGCTGCAATCACGGCTGTCAAACACCTGGTGCATGATAATGTCCATCTGGAGGAATTCCTCATCCAGGCCATCACAAGGGGCAGTGACGATATCGGGAAAGTACACATACAGGTGGAGCATGAAGGCAGAATTTATTATGGGTTCTCGGCAAACACTGACATAGTAACTGCCTCTGTGGAGGCATTTATAGACGCAATTTCAAAGATAGACAATGAGCGGAAAGACACTCTTTGACAAGATCTGGGATGCCCACCTTGTCAGGTCTGTGCCGGATGGTCCTGATGTACTTTTTATTGACCGTCATTATATCCATGAGGTAACCAGCCCGCAGGCCTTCAGCGGCCTGCGGCAGAGGGGGATCAGCGTATTCAGGCCGGAGAGAACCGTCGCTACCGCTGACCATAATATTCCAACCGTCAACCAGCACCTGCCCATTGCCGACCCTGTCTCCAGGTCTCAGGTGGAGACCCTGGAGGATAACTGCCATACTGCGGGTATCACCTACTTCGGGATGGGTGATCCGCGTAACGGCATAGTCCACGTCACCTGCCCCGAACAGGGTTATACCCTGCCGGGGATGACAATTGTCTGTGGCGACAGTCATACATCAACGCACGGGGCTTTTGGCACCATCGCCTTCGGTATAGGCACCAGCGAGGTGGAGATGGTGCTGGCCACACAGTGCCTCCTCCAGACCCGGCCGCTGAAGATGAGAATTAACGTTGAGGGGGCACTCCGCGAAGGCGTAACATCAAAGGATCTGATTCTTTATATTATAGCCTCACTCACAACCGGAGGGGCAACGGGCTTTTTTGTTGAATACGCCGGCAAGGCCATCCGCAGTCTGAGCATGGAGTCGCGGATGACTGTCTGCAACATGAGTATTGAGATGGGTGCCCGTGGCGGGTTGATAGCCCCTGATGAGATCACTTTCAGCTGGCTCTCACAGATACCCGCGCTCTCTGACAATCCTGCCTTTGAACGCCTTGTGGATAACTGGCCCTCACTGAGGAGCGATACGAATGCGCCCTTTGACAGCGAGGTAACCTTTGATGCTCAGCTGGTGCCTCCAATGATCACTTACGGCACTAATCCCGGCATGGGTATGGCCGTTGACGGCATCATCCCCTTGCCCGGCGAAGCAGGGCCGTCAGCCAACGGCTCCTATCTTAAATCACTCGAATACATGGGATTCAAGCCAGGGATGAAGCTGCTGGGGCACCCTGTCGATTATATCTTCCTGGGCAGCTGCACCAACGGCCGCATTGAAGACCTGAGGCTCTTCGCCGCCGCCGTGGCCGGAAGGAAAAAAGCAGCCGGCGTCACTGCACTGATCGTCCCCGGGTCACAGCAGGTGGCACGTCAGGCTGAGCGTGAGGGCCTGACCCACGCACTGCGCCTTGCCGGGTTTGAGGTGAGACAGCCGGGCTGCTCCTCATGTCTTGCAATGAATGATGACAAGATCCCCGCAGGCAAGTACGCCGTCTCCACCTCAAACCGCAACTTCGAGGGGAGACAGGGACCCGGTGCAAGAACACTCCTGGCAGGACCCCTGACGGCCGCGGCGGCGGCAGTGACAGGAAGGATAACCGATCCCAGGGAGATGAATCTCAGATGGTAAAAAAAATTTGTTACGCAAGATGAAAAGAGAAAAATTCACAATACTTGAATCAACATGCGTTCCCCTGCCACTGGAAAATATTGATACTGATCAGATTATCCCGGCACGCTTCCTGTCATCCACGGAGAGGGAGGGATTCGGGGAGAACCTCTTCCGCGACTGGAGATTTGACGGAAACGGTAATCCCGTGCCCGGATTCGTGCTTAACAGGCCCGAATACCGTGGTGAGATACTCATCACCGGCAGCAACTTCGGATGCGGTTCAAGCAGGGAGCATGCCGTCTGGGCTATTGCTGACTACGGGTTCAGGGCGGTGGTATCTGACTCCTTCGCCGATATCTTTATGAACAATGCTCTTAACAATGGCCTTCTGCCCGTGGTCATTCACTCCGGCCTGCTGACGCAACTGACAGCGCTGGTTACAGAAAAACCTGGTACAAGGATCAGGATTGACCTGGATGATCAGCTTCTCTCCGTCCCCGGCACCGGATTGCGGTCGGGCTTCCCGGTGAACGGCTTCAGGAAGGAGTGCCTCATGAAAGGACTTGACAGCATTGATTACCTCCTTGCAATGAAAGAGGAGATAGAAGCGTATGAAAGGAGCCGCTAAGGATGAAAGTTGAAATACTTGATACCACCCTCAGGGACGGCGAGCAGACACAGGGGGTCTCCTACTCACCTCTGGAGAAGCTGCACATAGCCACAATGCTCCTGCGTGATCTGAAGGCTGACCGGATTGAGGTGGCCTCGGCAAGGGTCTCCCCCGGGGAACAGGAGGCGGTGCGCCTCATAACCTCATGGGCAGAACAGAACGGTATGGCTGAAAGGGTTGAAGTGCTGGGTTTCGTTGACGGCACCGGCTCCATTGACTGGATCAGGGAGGCAGGAGGCAGGGTGATCAACCTGCTCTGCAAAGGCTCGCTGCGCCACCTGGAAAAGCAGCTGAGAAAGACCACTGATGAACATATAGGTGACATCCTTGATATCGTGGCGATGGCAGAGGCCAGGGACATGATTGTCAATATCTACCTTGAAGACTGGTCAAACGGCATGCTCTCATCACCTGAATACGTCTTCAGGATGGTTGATGCCCTGTCAGTAAGCAGCATAAGGAGGATCATGCTGCCTGACACCCTCGGGATACTGAATCCTGACCAGACATTTGACTTCTGTTCGCAGATGACTGCCAGGCATCCGGAAGTCCATTTTGATTTTCATCCTCATAACGACTATGACCTGTCTGTTGCCAACGTTTTTGCATCAGTGAAGGCCGGGGTAAAAGGGATTCATGCCACTGTAAACGGATTGGGCGAGAGAGCCGGCAACGCTCCGCTTTCAAGCGTCATCGCACTGCTGAGAGATCACCTCAATGCGGAAACAGGTGTGAAGGAGTATGAGATTACGCGTGTCAGCCGGATGGTGGAGAAATTCAGCGGAATAAGGATCCCGGTAAACAAGCCGGTAATCGGCGCGAATGTCTTCACCCAGACCTCGGGTGTGCACGCTGACGGAGACAGAAAGGATAATCTTTATTGCAGCCACCTGAGCCCGGAGAGATTCGGGAGAAAGAGGGAGTATGCACTCGGAAAGCAGTCAGGCAAGGCTACAATCCGAAAGAACCTGGAGGAGTACGGGATGGAACTGAGTCCGGAGCTGATAGCCAGGGTGACCGAGCGTGTTATAGAGCTGGGAGACAAGAAGGAGAGCGTCACCCGCGAAGACCTCCCCTTCATCATTGCCGACGTCCTGGGCGAAGACCGTTCAGGATACAGGGTCTTCATCCGGAACTACTCACTGAACCTCACGTGCGGCCTGAAGCCCTCAGCAAGCGTGCAGGTGGAGATTGACGGGATCCTTCACCAGGAGACTGCTGCCGGCGACGGGCAGTATGACGCATTCATGAAGGCCCTGAGAATGATTTATGAATCACTCGGCACCGGGCTGCCCCTGCTGACAGATTACGAGGTATCAATTCCCCCCGGAGGAAAAACCGACGCCCTTGTCGAAACCGTCATCAGATGGAACCATAACGGCAGGGAGTTCAGGACGAGGGGGCTTGATGCCGACCAGACCGAATCAGCCATCAAGGCCACAGAAAAGATGCTGAACATAATCTGCTGCAACGAGACAAACCATAAGCACAATAAACTTATAGCAATAACAGATGAATTATAATATAGCTCTTCTTCCTGGCGATGGCATAGGACCGGAGGTGATTGAACAGGCTGTGAAGGTTTTGAAAGTCACCGGTGAGGTAACCGGGCACACCTTCAGCTTCACTGAAGGGCTGGTTGGTGCCGTGGCCATCGATCACTCCGGCAATCCCTTCCCTGATGAGACCCTTGACCTGTGCCGCAGGTCAGATGCCATCCTCTTCGGTGCAATAGGTCATCCCAGGTATGACAATGACCCCTCTGCAAAGGTAAGGCCGGAGCAGGGACTGTTGAGGATGAGGAGTGAGCTGGGGCTGTATGCCAATGTCAGGCCGGTGAAGAGCATCCCGGCGCTGGCGGGGATGTCGCCGCTGAAGGAAGAGATAGTGGCAGGAACTGATATTGTGATGGTCCGTGAGCTGACAGGCGGCATCTATTTCGGCAAACCTCGTGGGCGCTCAGAGGACGGGCTGACAGCCTATGACACCTGCACTTACAGCCGTAGCGAGATTGAGCGTGTGGTGCACCTGGGCTGCCGGTATGCCAGGCAACGACGAAAGAAGGTGACTGTGATTGACAAGGCAAATGTGCTGGCTACATCACGTCTATGGCGTGAGACAGCAAAAGAAATTGCCGGTGAATACCCTGATGTCGAAATGGATTTCATGTTCGTTGACAATGCCGCCATGCAGCTTGTCAGGAACCCGTCAGCATTTGACGTCATCGTTACCGAGAACATGTTCGGAGATATCCTCTCCGACGAAGCCAGCATGATAACCGGATCACTGGGAATGCTGCCCTCGGCATCCATTGGATTGTCAACCTCCCTTTACGAGCCCATACACGGCTCTTTCCCGCAGGCAGCGGGAAAAAATATAGCAAATCCCGTGGGAACAATACTATCAGCGGCAATGATGCTTGACCTGAGCTTCGGTCTGGCGAAGGAAGCTGAGATGATAACAGTTGCGGTGGAGGAGACTGTGAAAGAAGGATACGTTACGGCTGACCTTGAGGACAGAAATCCCTGCTCCACAACTGTTGCCGGTGAAAGAATATGCAGCCGTTTGAGAGAATTTTCTGTATAAAATTTTGTCCGGCGGCGCTTCGAATTAATAAAAGGCTATATTTGCACCGGATAACAGACAATGAACACATACACGATACATCACCATCATCATCATCATACTTGCTCTCAGGCGAGATGAAAATGGTGTGTGGTGAAAACTGAATATCATGAACCCGTCTGAGCAGATCAGGCGGGTTTTTTGTTTTCTCACTGGTCTGCTCTGGCATAAAAAACAAAATGCAGAATGAGCATACTGAAGATAGCAATCCAGAAAAGCGGCAGACTGAGTGAAAGCTCCCGGAAACTCTTTGACGAATGCGGTATCAGGATCAGCAACAGTGCCGGCACCCTGAAGGTGGTGGCAGGCAACTTCCCGGCTGAGATACTCCTCCTCCGTGATGACGACATCCCGCAATACGTTGAACAACAGGTAGCTGACATAGGCATCGTTGGGGAGAACATAGTACTTGAAACAGAGAAGGATGTGGATATCCTTGAACAGCTTGGCTTCGGCGGATGCCGCCTGTCGCTGGCAATACCAAAGGAGGAGAACTACACCGGCCCTGATTATTTCATGAACAAAAGGGTGGCAACAAGCTATCCGGCGTTGCTTGCTGATTATTTCAGGTCAAGGAAGATCAAGGCTGAGATAGAGGAGCTCAGCGGCAGTGTTGAGATTGCTCCCGGAATCGGGCTGGCAGATGCCATCTGTGACATCGTCAGCTCGGGGAGCACCCTGCTCACCAACGGGCTGAAGGAGGTGGAGACAGTCATGAAGAGCCAGGCAGCTATCATTGCCAACCGGAACATCAGCGGCCCGAAGAGGGAGATACTTGAAAAGCTGCTCTTCCGTATCAGGGCTGTGAAAAACGCCAGCGAAAACAAATACATACTCCTCAATGCCCCGGAATCAGCCGTACCGGAGATATGCAGAATCCTTCCCGGGATGAAAAGCCCCACAATACTGCCCCTGGCAGAGAAGGGATGGTGCAGCCTCCACTCGGTTGTCAGGGAGGATGAGTTCTGGGAAAGGATAGACCGCCTGAGGGCCGCCGGAGCTGAAGGAATACTTGTAATACCCATCGAAAAAATGATTGTGTAATGAAAATATTGCTATACCCAGGTGCTGCTGAGCTGGCGGCAGCCCTGCAACGTCCTGCCGAAGGGAACAGCGAGATTGACATGACCGTCAGGGAGATTCTCATGGCAGTGAGAAGCGGCGGAGATGCTGCACTAAGGGAGTTCTCTGAGAAATTTGACGGCTTTGTGGCTGCCTCCCTGAGGGTTGAAGCTGACGAGATTGAGCAGGCTGAACGTGAGGTCAGCCCGGCACTGAAAAAGGCGATCCTGTCAGCTGCATCAAATATTGAGAAATTCCACCTTGCAGGGGCCGGAACTGCAAGGTTTGTAGAGACCGCTCCGGAGGTCACCGAAACTGCTCCCGGTGTCCGCTGCTGGTATCGCGACTCACCCATAGAAAAAGTGGGACTGTATGTCCCGGGAGGAACCGCTCCCTTGTTCTCCACTGTACTGATGCTTGGTATCCCGGCCCGGCTGGCAGGATGCGGGGAGATAGTCATGTGCACGCCGCCCGGCAGGGACGGTAAGATCAACCCGCTGATACTGTATGCGGCGAAGGTTGCCGGGGTGAAAGCCATCTTCCGTGCCGGCGGCGCCCAGGCGATAGCTGCCATGGCATACAGTACAGAATCAATTCCGGCAGTGTACAAGATCTTCGGCCCCGGTAACAGGTACGTCACCCGCGCCAAGGAGCTGGTGCAGCTGCAGGGCACCGCCATCGACATGCCAGCCGGGCCGAGCGAACTGATGGTCATTGCAGGCAGTAACGCCAATCCCGCCTTTGTTGCAGCAGACCTCCTCTCACAGGCTGAACACGGCACCGACAGCCAGGTGATTATGCTCACTGACAGCCGCGAGATGATAACCCTCGTGGAGAAGGAGACAGAACGCCAGATGGCACTGCTGCCACGAAAAGACATTGCAGCCCGGTCGCTCGAAAACAGCTCCCTGGTACTCTTTAAATCAGAGGAAAAGTGTCTTGAAACAGCAAATCACTACGCACCCGAACACCTGATAATCGCCACCCCCGACCCGATACGTTCAGCTGAACGTGTTACAAGCGCAGGCTCGGTGTTCCTGGGCAACTACAGCAGCGAAAGCACCGGCGACTACATGATGGGACCGAATCATACCCTCCCGACGGGAGGTTTTGCTAAAAGCTTCAGCGGAGTCACCCTGGGCAGCTTCATGAAGAGGATATTCTTCCAGGAGGTGACGGCAGAAGGGATCCGGAACATCGGGCCTGACACGGTACTGATGGCAGAGGCAGAGATGCTTGGTGCACACGCGGCGGCAGTTTCGGTCAGGCTTGATTACCTTGATAAAGACAGGCATAAGAAGTGAAAACAAGACTGCAATGGTTGAATTATCCGCAAAAGCATTGAAGTCAAAAATCGGACAGCAGAAAACCAACCTGCAGCAGTGAAGTATTGATATAAGACCTTGATGATGAAACGAACAGATAAACTTGTAAGGCCAAACGTTCTGAAGCTTGTCCCCTATTCATGCGCGAGGGATGAATACGAGGGGAGTGACGGCATCTTCCTTGATGCCAACGAGAGCCCGTACGGGCCGCTCAACCGGTACCCCGATCCGCGGCAGTGCGAACTGCGTGAAGCCATAGGCAGGCATAAGGGAATTCCCGCCGGGAATATCTTCCTGGGTAATGGCAGCGATGAAATAATCGACCTTTGCTTCCGCATCTTCTGCAATCCCGGCAAAGACAGGGCGATGATCTTTACCCCCACTTACGGCATGTACGGCGTGGCCGCCTCGGTAAATGACATCGGAATTGTCAGGATTCCCCTCGATGACACATTCAATATCGACCTCCAGGCTGCAAAACCATGGCTGAAGGAAGATACCCTTAAACTTGTCTTCATCTGCTCACCCAACAATCCCACCGGAAACTGTATGAACCCTGAAACCGTTGAGACCATCATCAGTGAATTTAACGGGATAGTGGTTATTGATGAAGCCTATGCCGACTTCAGCGGGAAGCCATCCTTTGCAGAGCGCGTTGGCGAATTTGACAACCTCATTGTAATGCAGACATTCAGCAAGGCGATGGGGCTGGCTGCGGCAAGAGTGGGAATGGCATTTGCCGATGCTGACCTGCTCAGGTATTTCTTTGCCATGAAGCCACCCTATAACATCAGCACCATCAACCAGGAGGCTGCACTCCTGAGGCTGAGCGAGGCAGACACTGTGGCCCGGCATGTGCAGTCGATAATTACAGAGCGTGAACAACTTGCCTTACGACTCACTGCGCTTCCCATGGTGGAGAAGGTCTGGCCGTCCGACTCAAACTTCCTGCTGGTAAGAATAAAGGATGCAGACTATATATACAATACCCTTGCTGAGCGGAAAATTGTAGTCAGAAACCGGAGCCGCGAGATCCCCGGATGCATCCGGATCACCACCGGCACCCCGGAAGAAAACGAAAAACTGATAAGTGAACTTGAAAGGATAAGCGTATGAAAAAGGTATTGTTTATAGACCGCGATGGCACCATCCTGAAGGAGCCGGACGATGAACAGGTAGACAGCCTGGAGAAACTGGAGTTCATGCCGGGGGTGATAGGGGCTCTCTCAGCCATAGCCCGGGAGACCGACTTCGAACTGGTGATGGTTACCAACCAGGATGGTCTTGGTACCCCCGCATATCCTGAAGAGGATTTCCTTCCGCCGCAGAACAAGATGCTCAGCATCCTTGCCGGCGAGGGTGTGAAATTTGCGGAGATATTCATTGACCGGTCATTTGAGTCTGACAGAGCTCCTACCCGCAAACCGGGTACGGCAATGCTGACCAGGTATCTTGCCGGCGGCGTCGACCTCGGCTCTTCCTTCGTGATCGGTGACCGCCTCACAGACATAGAACTGGCAAAAAACCTCGGCTGCCGGGCCATTTATATCAGTGACAGGCAGAACGGGGAGGCTTCGCTTTGCACCAGCGACTGGCAGGAGATAAGACGCTTCCTGACCGGGATCCACAGGAGAGTATCCGTCTCAAGGAAAACAAATGAGACTGACATTTCCGTTGAGATTGACCTCGACGGTACCGGAAAGGGTACAATCAGCACTGGTATCGGCTTCTTCGACCATATGCTTGAGCAGGTTGCCAGGCACGGCGGCATTGACATTACACTGAAGGCTTCCGGCGACCTGCATGTTGATGAGCACCATCTGGTTGAGGATACGGCCATCGTGCTCGGGCAGGCTCTTGACCGGGCACTTGGCAGGAGGAAAGGAATGACGCGGTACGGCTTTGCACTGCCAATGGATGACTCTGCTGCAGAAGTACTGATTGACCTGGGGGGAAGGCCATGGCTTGAATGGAACGCCTCATTCAGGTCAGACCGTACAGGAATCCTCTCAACGGATATGTTCAGGCACTTCTTCAGGTCACTGAGTGACAACGCAAAATGCAATATTCATGTCAGGGCCACGGGGGATAATGACCATCATAAGGCAGAGGCAATATTCAAGGCCTTTGCCAGGGCTCTGGGAATGGCTGTGGCAAAAACAGGCAGCGGAATCCTGCCATCAACCAAAGGAACATTATGATAGCCATACTTAAATACAACTCCGGCAATACAATGTCTGTGCAGGTGGCCCTGCGGAGGCTTGGACATGATTCTGTGGTTACGTCCGATCCTGAAATACTGCTGAAGTCTGACAGGGTTATAATTCCCGGTGTGGGTGAAGCACGTTCGGCAATGAGTCACCTCAGGGAAAGGGGTCTCGATTCGCTGATCCTCTCCCTCAAACAGCCGGTGCTGGGTATATGCCTCGGGCTGCAACTGATGTGCAGCCGGTCGGAAGAGAATGACACTGAATGCCTTGGCATCTTTGACGCCGTTGTCAGGAGATTCCCCCCTGATGAAAGGGTGCCGCACATGGGCTGGAACAACTTTGAGAGCCTCTCCGGCACCCCGCTGCTGAAGGGTCTTGAACCGGACGATGACCTCTATTATGTTCACAGCTACTATGCTGAGCTGAACAGTGATACAAAAGCCATCTGCAATTACATACTCCCCTTCCCGGCAGCTATGCAGCGAGACAACTTCCATGCGGTGCAGTTCCACCCTGAAAAATCAGCGGAGGCAGGAGCACGGCTGCTTAAAAATTTCCTTGAGCTATGAGAATCATCGCAGCAATAGACATCATTGAGGGTCAATGCGTCAGGCTGACCCAGGGCGACTTCAGCAGGAAGACCCTTTACCGTGCTGATCCCGTTGAACTTGCAAGGGAGATGGAGGATAACGGCATCAGGTACCTCCACCTGGTTGATCTTGACGGCGCCCGTACCGGGAGCATAAAGAACCACAGGGTGCTTGAAGGAATCGCTTCTGCCACCGGACTGAAAATCGACTTCAGCGGCGGCATACGGACAGAGGAGGATATCCTACTTGCCTTCAGCAGCGGCGCTGCACAGGTGACCATTGGCAGCATTGCGGTCCACCGTCCTGACCTGCTCAGGCAATGGCTTGGTCAGTACGGGCCTGACAAAATTATCCTGGGAGCGGATTTCATGGAAAGAAAGGTAGCCACAGGAGGCTGGCAGGAGACATCCGGGAGAGACATTGCCGATTTCCTCAGGGAATACAGTCTGACAGGGGTCCGCTATGCACTCTGCACCGATATCTCCAAAGACGGAATGCTAACCGGGGTCTCCGCAGATATATACAGGGAACTGACCTCGCTGGAAGGACTGGCTGTAATTGCCAGCGGAGGGATAGCTGATGCCACTGACCTCATGAAACTCCGTGATGCCGGTTGTGAAGGAGCAGTTACAGGCAAGGCACTGCTTGAAGGAAGGATAACATACAACGAAATTGCTGAATTATGCTGAAAAAAAGAATCATACCCTGCCTTGACATAAAGGACGGACGCACAGTAAAAGGGATCAGTTTCGTCAACCTTCGTGATGCCGGAGACCCTGTTGAGCTGGCACGTGCCTATGCTGAACAGTCGGCTGACGAGCTTGTTTTCCTTGATATATCGGCAACCGATGAACGGAGGAAGACCCTTGCTCCACTGGTGGAAAAGATAGCGGCCGCAATAAATATCCCCTTCACGGTGGGTGGTGGTATCACCACCAGGGAGGATGTCTCAGTGCTGATCAGCTCGGGAGCTGACAAGGTCTCCGTCAATACAGCCGCAATACTTAACCCGCCGCTCATTGCCGAACTGGCAGATGAGTACGGCAGCCAGTGCGTGGTGGTGGCAATAGACGCTAAGCTTGTTGATGGCACATGGGTGGTCTGCACCCACGGAGGCAAGCGCGTTACCACCCTGCCGGCCATCAGCTGGGCCCGTGAGGCGGAACGGCTCGGCGCCGGCGAGATTCTCCTCACCTCCGTCAACCGCGACGGAACCGGCGAGGGATTCTCAATTGACATAACCTCGGCAGTATGCAACAGCGTGAATATCCCGGTGATCGCATCAGGAGGCGCAGGGTCACCCGAACACTTCAGGGAGGTGTTTGCCGAAACAGGCTGCACGGCAGCACTGGCTGCCACTCTCTTTCATTACGGGATCATAAAGATTCCTGAACTAAAAGACTTTCTCCTGCGCAATAATATAGAAGTAAGGTACAGCCCCCTGGCCAGAACTGAAACCTGGATGCGTGAGAGACAGCGGATTGTAAACAAGAATAAGAATAACTGACAAAGATGCTGAACATAGACTTCAACAAGGGTGACGGGCTGGTACCCGTCGTCATACAGGACAACAGCACACTCCAGATGCTGATGGTGGGTTACATGAATGAGGAGGCGTACCGCAAAACGGCAGATGAGGGCCTCGTGACCTTCTACAGCCGCAGCCGGCAATCCCTCTGGACCAAGGGCGAAACCTCGGGAAATTACCTGAGGGTGGTGACAATTGAAACTGACTGCGACAGTGATACAATCCTGATAAAGGCCGAGCCGGCCGGCCCCGTATGTCACACAGGTACATGGTCATGCTTCGGGGAACAATCAGCAAAAGGATTTATCTACAGGCTGGAAGAGATCATCAACAGCAGGATTGAAGAGGGCAGCAGCGGGTCATATACCAGCAGGCTCTTCAATGAGGGAACAGGTAAAATCGCCCAGAAAGTGGGAGAGGAAGCAGTCGAGCTGGTCATTGAAGCTATGGGTGACAACAACGGCCTCTTTAAAAACGAAGCGGCGGACCTTCTCTATCACCTGCTCATTCTGCTCAGGTCAAAATCAGTCAATCTCTCTGAAATAGAGGAAGTCCTGCTCTCAAGACACAAACCGGAATGAAAGTTTTTCTGATAAAATTCTTTAAAATTTATGCCGGTTTGATGTTGCGACTGAAAATAATCATTATGTTTGCGTCAATGAAAGCAATGAGGTTAAATAACTGGCGCTGGTGCAGCTCATAGGATGAAGCTGTGAATCACGCCGTTATATAACCCATACAGGATAATTATACAAAGAGGCACGCTGATCACAGCGTGCCTCTTGTTTTTTTAACCCTCATAAACAACACTTAAAATGGAAAAGATTACAAAGATTCTGCTGACTGAGAACGAAATGCCCCGCCAATGGTATAACATCGCGGCTGACATGCCAAATAAACCTCTGCCTCCGCTTAACCCGGCCACAGGAAAGCCGGCAGGTCCTGAAGACCTGTCGGTTATCTTCCCCATGGAGCTGATCAGGCAGGAAGTGTCAACTGAAAGGTACATTGATATCCCGGAAGAGGTGTTTGATCTCTACAGGATATACCGTCCCTCACCTCTTTACCGTGCGCTCAACCTTGAAAAGGCACTTGGCACGAAGAGCAGGATTTATTACAAGTACGAAGGGGGCAACTATTCCGGCTCGCACAAGGCCAACACTGCCATACCTCAGGCTTACTACAACAAACAGGAAGGAGTCCGCCGCATCACCACCGAGACCGGGGCAGGCCAGTGGGGCAGCGCCATGAGCTTCGCATGCAACCACTTCGGCCTCGAGCTGCTGGTGTTCATGGTCAGGGTAAGCTATAACCAGAAACCGGGCCGTAAGCTGATGATGAACACATACAATGCCCGGGTGGTACCCTCGCCAAGCACCATGACCGCCGCCGGCCGCAGGGTTCTTGAGACAGATCCCGATTCACCGGGCAGCCTCGGAATAGCCATCTCCGAGGCTATGGAAATAGCAGCGCAGGACCCCTATACCAAATATTCGCTCGGCAGTGTGCTCAACCATGTGATCCTTCACCAGACCATCATTGGCCAGGAAGCAATGAAACAGATGGAAAAGGCAGGTGATTATCCTGACGTGGTTATCGGTTGCTTCGGCGGAGGATCTAACTTCTCCGGGATAGCCTTCCCATTCCTCAGGGAGAACCTGGTCAACGGCAAAAAGACAAGGCTGGTGGCGGTAGAACCCGCCTCTTGTCCCAAGCTCACCAAAGGAAAATTCACCTACGACTTCGGTGACCAGTCGGGTATGACACCACTGCTCCCCATGTACACCCTCGGGCATAACTTCATCCCTGACAAGATACATGCAGGCGGATTGCGTTATCACGGCGCCGGTGTGCTGGTCAGCCAGCTGCGCAAGGACGGGTTTGTTGAGGCGAAGTCCAAATTCCAGCGTGAATGCTTTGAGGGCGCCATCCTCTTTGCACGCTCGGAAGGAATCCTTCCTGCCCCTGAGTCATCCTACGCCATAGCCGGAGCACTTGACGAAGCGCGGAGGGCTGACCTGGAGGGAGTGTCGAAGACCATACTCTTCAATCTAAGCGGTCATGGTCATTTTGATATCACCGCCTATGAGAAATACTTCGAAGGTAACCTCCCTGACCATGAAGCTACTGCAGAAGAGATTGACCAGTCACTGTTGAATTCAGCTGTACCGGTATTCTAAAGGTCTTGCGGTCGTGCGGTCGTGCAGTCGTGCAGTCGTGCAGTCGTGCGGTCGTGCGGTCGTGCGGTCAATTTTGCACTGCGGACTGCCGACTGGTACTGCCTACTGCTGACTGGTACTGCCGACTGGTACTGCCTACTGCCGACTGGTACTGCTGACTGGTACTGCCGACTGGTACTGCCTACTGCCGACTGACTCAGCTGCATTTCGAGGTACCACAGTCAGTGCATATGAGGCACCCTTCCTGGTAGACCAGGTTTGTTGATCCGCAGTTATCGCACTTGCCTTTGGCCTTCGTTCCGTTGGGTATGTAACGTTTCAGTGAGCGTTCCACACCGTTCTTCCAGGTATTTATTGACTCATTGTCGAGCTTCATGGAAGAGACCAGCTCCACAACATCCTTTGCCGGCATGCCATAACGCAGTACGCCTGAGATAAGACGGGCATAGTTCCAGAACTCGGGTTTGAACATGTGGGAGAGACCTCCCAGGGTGTTCTTGTACCCGTACTTGTCAGTGTACTGGAAGTCATACCTGCTGTTACCAGCATCATCCTTGTTCTTGATGATCTTGCCCTTGACTATGCTCTTGGGAATGGGGAACATCTCATCATCCTGCAGGCCTGTGAATATCTCATATGGAACGCCGTCCTTAATGCCCACGAAGGCGATCCATTTCTCCTCGTTGTTCTGGAAGCGGATTACATCAGCCTCAAGCACCTTGGGTCTGAGTGGCGACCAGTTGTTCTTCTTCTCCTCCTTGCTGTTTGACACCAGCACGCCGGCCCTTGATCCGTCACGATAGACGGTGGCGCCCTTGCATCCCTCCTTCCACGCGGTGAGATAGAGTTCGGAGACGAGCTCTTCCTTGACCTCGGCAGGAAGGTTGATGGTAACGCTGATGGAATGGTCAACCCATTTCTGTATGGCGCCCTGCATGCGCACCTTCGCCACCCAGTCCACATCGTTGGCTGTGGCCCTGAAGTAAGGAGAAAGGGCAACAATCTCATTTATCTGTGCCTCTGACATCTCCTTCACCTCCTCATAATTATACCCATTGACCTTCATCCAGTCAATAAACTTGTGGTGGAAGACAGTAAACTCCTCCCAGTGATCACCCACCTCATCGATGAATGTCACCTTCACATCCTTATCGTTGGGGTTGACCTTGCGACGACGCTTGTAGAAGGGCATGAAGACCGGCTCTATTCCCGAGGTGGTCTGGCTCATCAGGCTGGTTGAGCCCGTGGGGGCGATGGTAAGAAGGGCTATGTTGCGCCTTCCGTTCTTTTCCATCTCCGCTACCATCTCCGGGTCAGCTTCGCGAAGGCGACTGATGAACGGGTTATCCTTCTCCCTCTCAGCGCTGTAGATGGGGAATGCGCCTCTTTCCGATGCCATCATTGTAGATGACCTGTATGCCTCTACGGCCAGGGTGCGATGTACCTTAACCGAGAAATCCGTGGCTTCGTCTGATCCGTAACGGAGGCCCAGCGCAGCAAGCATGTCGCCCTCGGCCGTGATGCCGATGCCGGTACGTCTGCCTTCGCCGGTCTTGTTCCGTATATTGAGCCACAGGTTGCGTTCCACCAGCTTGAGCTCCTCTCCCTCTGGGTCAGCATCTATCTTGGCTATGATGGCATCTATCTTCTCCTGTTCCAGGTCAATGATATCATCCATTATGCGCTGTGAGAGATGCACATGCTTCCTGAAGAGATCAAAATCAAACTCTGCCTCCGGGGTAAACGGTTTTTTGACATAGCTGAAGAGGTTGATGGCTATCAGACGGCAGCTGTCATACGGGCAGAGCGGTATCTCCCCGCAGGGATTGGTGGAGACCGTCTCATAACCCAGATCAGCGTAGCAGTCAGGGACGCTCTCGTTCCTGATGGTATCCCAGAAGAGCACGCCCGGCTCGGCCGATTTCCATGCGTTATGAACAATCTTGTTCCAGAGCTTGCCTGCATCAATATCCTTTACATACTTCGGATTTTCCGAATTGATGGGGTACTGCTGGCGGAAGCTCCTGCCGTCAACCACCGCCTGCATAAAATCATTGGTTATCTTGACTGAGACATTTGCTCCGGTCACCTTGCCGGTCTCAAGCTTGGCGTCAATAAAACTCTCCGCGTCAGGATGCCTGATGGAGATTGAGAGCATGAGCGCTCCCCTGCGGCCATCCTGAGCCACCTCACGGGTGGAGTTGGAATAGCGCTCCATGAACGGAACAACACCGGTGGAGGTAAGGGCGCTGTTCAGTACCGGTGAACCCTTCGGGCGTATATGTGACAGGTCATGCCCAACCCCGCCGCGACGCTTCATCAACTGCACCTGCTCCTGGTCTATCTTCATGATGCCGCCGTATGAGTCGGAGTCACCCTTGTTGCCTATGACAAAACAGTTGGAGAGAGATGCTACCTGGAAGTCATTACCTATGCCAGTCATGGGCCCGCCCTGCGGAATGATATACCTGAAATCCCTGAAGACCTCATAGATTGATTCAGCCGGCACCGGATTGGGATACTTTTTCTCTATACGGTGAATCTCGGAAGCGAGACGACGGTGCATATCATCAGGCGTCAGCTCGTACAGCTTTCCGTAGGAATCCTTGAGAGCATACTTGCTTGCCCATACCTTCGCCGCCAGGTCATCACCGCCAAAGTAAAGACGTGTTGCCTTTATGGCCTCCTCATATGTAAAAACCTTCTTTGTATTCTCGTCTGCCGGTTTGTTTTTCTTCTCCATCACCGCCTCTTCCTTCCGGGGTTTTCTCTCCTCTTTCCTTGTCTGTTCCTTTTCAGTAGAGGCGACAGTGGCTGAATGGACAAATGAATCTCCCATTGATACGTAAAAAATATTAAGTTTTGAAAATAAGTTAGTTAATCTACCTTCCGTAATGCTGAACGGGTTTTGCTAAAATAGGCAAGCAGGTCAGAGGAGGCAAGAAGAAAAGTTCTCTTTTATCAACAGACATATTAACTTTTATGAACTTTGCGGATGCTATCTGTCCATGTCCCGCAAACTGCTCTTCATGCCCGCCAACCTGACCTCCGGCCATTAAAAACGCCTGGCACGCTGATAAAAAAGAAGCTGCCTCGCTTTAAGGCAGCCCCTTTTATTATCTCTCACGCAACTTATGCTGCGTGTAACACTACTTATATTACAAAGCTTCTTATTACTTACTTCGAACTTACGTGGCTGAAGTAAATACTATTTACAAGCTGCGGTGATCCCTGGTAAGAGCCCTTCGGTGCAATAACCGTCAGCTGGTCTCCCACTTTAAGGCCCAGGTCAGCTACCAGGAATTTTCTGTCGTCGCCTGTTGCACCCCAACCAGGATAACAGCCATACGAGTAGATTACATCGTCGCCATCCTTCAAATCAAGATTACCGTAATCCCCAGAAGCAATCCTTGAAATCTCACCGGTTACCATGAAGTATGTATTGGGGTCGTCGGGCTTGGCCAGCACCTCTGCAATGGTTGCCGCAGTTACAGAAATAGAGCTTTCCAAAAATGCATCACCCACCTGTGGATTATCATGGTATGCAGCACGTTTCCCGACAATAGTGATGATGTCACCCTCTTTTAGACCCAGGGTACTGAAATCCTCAATACCATATACATAGGCCTCACCGGAGAAATCTCGTATGTCTAAATTGCCATAGGTAGTATTGGAAATATCGGTTATAACACCTTCCAAACGATATAGTTTATCACTAACTTCTGCAGCAAGGAATTCTTCAATAGAAGCATCTATAATTGCACCTAACTGGCTAAGTTCTGTTTGTGAAGTATAGTCTTTAGTCCCGTCAGTGGTATGGAAGGTGATTGTGGTTTCGCGGACTTCGCCTGAATTGGCTTCAGCCTGGAATTTCACAACTGCAGACGTTTCTGCCGACTGTATGGAGGAAATTGACAACCATGATTCGGCATCTTCAGGAATATCTACCGATACGCCCTGTCCTTTGCAGGTAAGGTATGCAATAAATTCACCACCATCGCTAGGAAGTACTGCGTTTTCAACAGAATCAACCTTAATCAGTGATTTATTAATATTGATAACTGTTACATCTACCAATTCCACCGTTCCTTGGTAGGTAGTTTTTGGTCCCTGAACAGTTACTTCATCGCCCACTTCAAGTCCCCAACTCAAAAAGTTTTTCGTACCACCCTTTGCATCAAGAGTACCATAGATATAGATAGAACCTGTTTCATCCTCCAGATACCAGTTACCGTAAGTTGTGTTGGTTATTGCCGTACAAACCCCGGTTACCAGGTAGGTCTTGCTGTCTGGCCCGGCAATTACCTCCGCACAGGTTGCAGGTGCAACTGTAGCCAACCCCTGGATGACGTTTATTCTCTGAGTTACGCCTCCACACTGAATTTGTATCTCTCCTTTGCGACCATCCAGGGCAGATTCAGCTGAAAACGTAAGAGTTGATTCACCGGCACTGCCAGAGGTTGAGGAGATAGTCAGCCATTGTAAACTGTTCACTACTGTCCAAGCATCATTGGCTGTTACCGTAATGGATGTAGAACCACCCGTTAACGGGATAGACACGTATGATGATGATACCTGAATCTCATCAAGCAACGTCGCAGAGAATTCATCATCACAGCTTACCGTCAGGGCCACTGCCGCGATGATTAATGGGAAAAAGTATTTCAATTTCATATTGCCTGTACTTTTAATTAGTTGAAAATATATTTGATGCCGATCAGAGCATACCAGCACTGACCCAGTGAGTAGCTTGGCGTGAATGTCTTGGTATCACCATTGATTGAAGAGGGTGTGGAGAAAGTAGCCACACCATCAGCATCCACGCCTTCATATTTGAGGATACGAGCTTCTGAACCGATTGCCGGATTCAGATATTTGGCGACGCCCCAGTCAGAATTAAACAAGTTCAAGGCATTTTTGAGATCGAGGCTTAGTTGCAGCCTGTGTTTGTCTTTGCCTCCATTAAAAACAAAATCGTGTTTGTAGCCAAAGTCAATGCGATGAACCCAGGGAGAGTAAACGCTATAGGGCTCCGCATACTGCCCCTGGTGATTTTTCAGATAACTGGTGGCATGAACATAGTCCATAAAGCGGGTTTTGTCATCTGCCGAAACAAACCGGAATTGATTACTTTCCACATCAGCGTCGGTGGGAATATAGATTGCATCGTAGTTGTAACCGTCACTGTTGATATCGTTAACCATCATGTATGAGTAGTTTGCTCCACCAAGCCATGCTTCATAGATAAGGCTATAGTGATTACCGCTCTTGTCGTTGGCAGTAAGCGATGCCACCAGACGATCGGGTGTATTGTATTGGGAATTGTGCAATCTGATGAAGTTGGGACCTTCCACTGTAGGCACGTATGTAAATGCAGATTCTGCAGCCGATCCGGGCATACCGGTCACATCTTTGGCAACCGTGTGTGCATAGGCAGCCATCAAATTGAGCCATTCTGCCGGTTGAGCATTGAAAGTAATGTTACCTGACCAGCCATAACCAAGTTTTGTGTTTTCCAGCACAAAGGCTTTTGTGTTGGTACGATAACCGGCAGGATAAATCGGACGATTGTCAACACCGTTGAAACGGGCGAAACCACCAACATTTGGAATACTCCAGTCAGAAATAGAAACACCGTTGATTGTTTTGTTGTAAATTCCTTCCACGGTTACAGATAATGGGAAAGATGTTCTGAATGCATAATCAACAGCAAGTGACGTTTTCCAAACCTGCGGCATTTTGAAATTCGGATCTACTCCGTTAACAGCAGAAGGAACTGTTCCATCTTCAGGAGAAATCGTTGAAGGATATCCCAATGATGTTAACTTATCATAAAGTGCAGCAATATTGGCATCTCCGTTGGCATCTGTTACAAGACCGCCGGCAAATTCATCCATTGTGAAACCTCTTTTTGCTGCGTTCGCTGCATTTATCTGCGCCTGATACTGTACCATTCCACCGTTGGTAGGCATATTGGTGAAGAATACAAGCGGTAAATTACCGGCGAAGAGACCGGTACCTCCACGAACTTTCAGGCTCTTATCACCAAATGTATCCCAAACAAAACCTACGCGGGGTGAGATTATGAGATTTGCTGTAGGCCATTTTCCTGTATTGATATGACGTCCGGAATAATCAAGATCAAGAATAGCCTGGTTTGTTATCAGATCTTTATTATCAAAGAAAAGTCCATCGATACGAAGTCCATACGAAAGTTTGAAATTTGAAGCAACGCTCCAGTCATCCTGCCCGTAAACCCCTATTTTGTTTGTTCTTATGCGGGCTGCAGGATTGCTCTCTCCGTCATAACCATAAGTTAAGTTGACAATTTCTGGTGTTCCTTCGTTTAAGAAGTCTTCAAGACTTGAGTAGCGATAGTATCCCGTACCGTTGCGCATATATGCATTATCTGCCATCTTATATTCGTAAGCTACTCCACCTACAATTTTATGATTGCCTAAATAGTGCGTTAGTTCGTCTTTGATATTCCAGACATTGTTGTGAACAGCATTGTTCCATGTGAAAAGTTCATATCCCAAAGACAAATAGGCTTGACCATCTTTCAAAATATCGATAAAGGGGAATTCATCGGAAGTAGATCCGCGGAGATCGTCAAGTTTTGAGAATGTTGCCAGAAACTGGTTGGACAGGTTATCGGACAACCGGCTGTTTAAGTCAAAAGAGAATGAATGAACAAGATTGTTCATGGAATACATCGAGTTTGCATATGACATTGAAGCCTGTGACATTCTTGCCTCAGACATACGGGTGCCTCCGTCCATGGATGAAGCGTTTGGCGGGTTATAGTAAAGGTTTTTAGTGTAGTTATAACGCAGGGCCAGACGATGTTCGTCTGTGATATTCCAATCCAGACGAGCAAGAAGTTTGTAGTTGTTTTCGTCAGCAGGGAAATTTGTAAAGGATCCCGTTTCATATCCATATTTACTTCTCACATAATCTGAAACTGTCTGAAGATCGCTTACTGTTGTGCGGGAAATATAATTGTCGGCATCGGCGACACCATCCGTTGAAGCTCTCCAGCGATTGACAACGGTTGGTGTTTTAGCCATTTCACCGTTTGCAAAGAAGAACAATTTGTTTTTGATGATAGGTCCGCCAAAAGTAAACCCATAAGTTGTATTGCGGTCAACTTCACGCGCACCTGCGATTTGCTCACCATAAACAGCATCACCGCGCATGTTTTCATTTCTGTGATATGTATAGACACTGGCTTTAAAGGTATTTGTACCGGATTTTGTAATGGCGTTTACACCACCACCTATAAAGTTAGTCTGACGAACATCATATGGAGCGATTACAACCTGTAATTCTTCGATGGCTTCAATAGAAAATGGATTGCCTCCGCCGGGCAGAGCAGAACTCAAACCGAAGTTGTTGTTGAAATTCGCTCCATCCACTGTAAAGTTAGCCGTACGACCATCTGAGCCTACAAAGCTCATACCATTCCCTCCGTAAGGTGAGAGGCGGGTGACATCGATAATACTGCGGCTTACTGTAGGCATATTAGCTATCTGGGTATTTGAGATATTGGTCACTGCACCGGTTTGAGTGGTGTTGAATTTTGATGACGCGTAACCAATCACAGTAACCTCTGTCATCTCGGTAGTGGTTGGCGCCAGGGTTGAGTTCAGGGTTGTGTTTTCTCCGAGCAACAAAGTAATCTCAGTGTATCTCTGGGTTTGGTAGCCGATAAAAGTTACATTAACCGTATAGGGACCTCCGGGACGCATACCCTGGATTGAATACGAGCCCTGGGTATTTGCCGAGGCACCATAAACGGTACCTGAAGGCACGTGGGTTGCAATTATCGTGGCACCCGGCAACGCCTGACCGTCACTCTCCGTAATCTTGCCACTGAGAGTTGATGTCGTCACCTGTCCCATGAGGGTGGCTGACCCTATGAACAAGGACAACAGAATGAAGGTAAACTTTAGTTTTCGCATAATTGGATTAAGTTAGTAAAGTTATGATTATTGTTCGTTTCAAAATATATTGAAATTCAGATGGTTCAGGTTAACACCCGGTCTTTCGGGGGCAGAAGGTTAAATTACATTTACGGGCAGAAATAGCCGGAATTGACATTTCGTAATTATTAACAACTTTTTAACGGTTTTTCAATAAGTTTTCAGCAGACTGATTATTAAATATTTCAGAGTACACTATGTCTGTAGCGCCCTTATTTTCAGCTATATACAAAGCCGACGCCTTTCCCGCAGACTCAAGCGCCTCGTTATCACGTATATACTTTTCAACAATTTTAGAAAATGTCTCAAAATCAGAGAAGGAGGCTGCTCCTCCTCTCTCAATAAGCTGTATTGCTTCACGGAACCGCTGATGGTTGGGTCCGAAAAGCACGGGGATACCCCAGCAGGCTGGTTCAAGAATATTGTGGATCCCTCTTCCGAACCCTCCCCCCACGGCCGCCACCGAGGCATAGCGGTAGACGGATGAAAGCATCCCGATATTGTCAATGATCATCACCCTGCCGGAGACATCTTTTCCGTCGTAACGCGAATAGCGCACTGTGCCTGCGGTTATTCTCCCCTCAATGCGTTCAAGGTGAGCCTCATCAATCTCATGGGGAGCAATGACCCACTTCATTGCTGAAGCATTCACATTGATATACCTTATAATAATATCCTCATCCTCATCCCAGCTGGAACCTGCCACGAAAAGTCGGTCACTCCCCCTGAACTGTTCTATCAGGGGCAGGTCGCGCGCTGCTGCCGCTATCTGGCTTACCCTGTCGAAACGGGTATCGCCGGTAACAGTCCAGCCGTGGTACCCTATACCGTCAAGGAGCCGCCCCGACTGCTCATCCTGGACAAATATGCGGGTGAAGACTGACAGCATCTTCCCGGCAAACCGGCCGTACCATTTGAAAAAGTACTGTCCGGGCCTGAATATGCCTGACACCAGGTAGGTGGGGATTTTTCTTCGTTTCAGTTCGCTCAGGAAATTGTACCAGAATTCGTATTTTACTATCAGGACAAGATCGGGTTGAATCCTGTCAAGGAAAAACCTGACATTGCCGGGCAGGTCTGCAGGCAGGTACATTACCACATCAGCGCCACGGTAATCTTTTCTCACATCATATCCCGAGGGCGAAAAGAATGTAACCACCACCTTCCATCCTTCCTGTTCGCTCCTGATCTTTTCTATTACCGGCCGTCCCTGTTCAAATTCGCCGAGTGATGCACAGTGGAGCCATATAACCCTCTCTTCGCCCTTGCTGAACAGCTTCAGCTTCTCCCTCCATCTTCGCCGTCCTTTCACCCACCTCCTGGCCTTTACGCTGAAGGGTGATGCCAGTGCGGCCATCAGACCGTAGACAGCAATAAGGATAGTGTATATGGTATTCATACCTCCGTTTTGGCGCCCCAAAGGTAATAAACTCATACTTTTGTATAAATTAAATTTTTGTTGCAATGGTACGCCTGATAGCCCTCTTCATATCGGTTGTGCTGCAGATAGTGGCTGCGGGCATAGCCATAAGGTTCATGAAGATAACACGTTACCGTCTCTCATGGATACTACTCTCATCCGCTTTTGTACTGATGTCTGTCCGCACCCTTATCCAGCTTATCGAATATTTCCAGGGCAAACCCTCCTTTGAGCTGATGATGGTGGATGAGTGGATGAATGTGCTGATCTCGGTAATGATAATAACCGGCGTTGTGCTGATCAGGGAAATCTTTTATTCACTGAAGAGGGCGGAGATAGACAGGGCACGGTCGGAACGAAGACTTCTCAACGCTGTCATCAATACCGAAGAGACGGAGAAGAAGAGATTTGCAAAAGACCTTCATGACGGCCTGGGACCACTCCTCTCCACTGTCAAGATGTCTCTATCAGCTCTTAACAGCAGGGTCACCGACCCGGTGGGAAAGGATATACTGCAGAATACCAGCCACGTTGTCAATGAAGCCCTCAGTACCATCAAGGAGATCTCCAACAACATGAGTCCACACGTGCTGACAAACCTGGGGGTGGCCAGCGCCATCAGCACCTTCGCGGCCAAAGTGAACAGGATGCGCGGCATACTGATAGACTTCCGAACTAATATGGAGGGGGAACGGTTTGATGCCGACAAGGAGGTGGTGATATACCGGGCGGCATGCGAACTCATAAACAACGGCATGAAACACTCCGGCGCTTCCAGGATAGAGATGGAACTGCGCCGCCACCAAAAAATCATTACCTTGCAGTACCTCGACAATGGCCGGGGGTTTGACATGGAGAAGCTTACGTCAGAAGAGGCGGTGGGGATGGGCATCCCGAACATGGAAACAAGGGTCAGGTCAGTTGACGGTGTCTTTGTCATGGAGAGCGCCCGCGGGAAAGGGACAAGCGCCCTCATAAGGGTAGACAGTCAGGATTGACGATTTTGGGATTTGCGATTTGGTTCGTAGAACAATAAGAATTGCATAAATATGGCTATGAAATACCTTTGAAATTGTTCGTAGAACAATAAGAATTGCATGAATATAGAATACCTTTAGATGTTCGTAGAACATCAAGAATTGTATGGAGAAGATAAGAATAGCCCTCGCTGATGATCACCAGCTCTTCCGTAACGGCCTCAGGATACTCCTCGGCGGCTACCCCGGATTCGAGGTGGTTGCCGAGGCTTCCAACGGCGCCGAGCTGCTTAAGATTCTGGAGAACTGCCCCGCTGATATCATCCTTATGGACATCAGCATGCCCGAGATGGACGGCGTGGAGGCCACATCACTCATCACCCGCAGATACCCCGGCGCCAGTGTTATCGCCCTTTCAATGTACGGCGAGGAAGAATACTACTATCGTATGATTGACGCAGGTGCGAAGGGATTTGTGCTGAAGGACTCAGACATCTCCGATGTGCATGACGCCATCATCGCAGTGCACCGCGGCAGCAACTACTTCTCGCAGGAGCTGCTTTATCATGTCATCAGGCGCATCAAGAACAGGGAACAGGAGGAAAAGAGCTCCAGTCTATCCAGGCGGGAGAAGGAGATACTGCTGAAGATCTGCGAGGGACTATCCAACCAGGAGATAGCAGACACCCTCTTCATCAGCAAGCGTACTGTTGACAAGCACCGAGCCAACCTCCTTGCCAAAACGGGCTCAAAGAACACCGCCAGCCTTATCCTCTATGCCATAAGGAACAGGCTGATAGAGATATGAGATGAGTGACAGGCATGCACTCGGACCAAAGGGAGAAGAGCTTGCAGCTGAATTCCTGAGGCGCAGTGGATATACTATCCGCCACAGGAACTGGCGCTCAGGACGCACTGAGATAGATATCATCGCAGAAACCGCCAGCCACATAGTATTTGTGGAGGTTAAAAGCCGGTCATCAGGCTATGCCGTCCATCCCGCCGAGGCGGTAAACGTCCCGAAGCAGAGAACCATCATCTTCGCGGCATCAAATTATATAGACACATACGGCATCTGCAAGGAAGCAAGATTTGACATCATCACTGTAATCAGCCGCCCGTCAGGCCATGAGATTAATCATATCGAAAACGCCTACTATCCCACGATGTGAAATCCGCGGAACATGCCGGTTAATCCCCGGTGCCTGCATTCAACCCTCCAGCTCCATTCTTCAGGGTCCGATGCTCACCAAACCACTGCTAAAAAACATTTCGCCTTTAATAATAATTGAATACTTTAGTGCCTGCTGAAAAACAACCAAACAAATATAAAAATGAAAAGATCATTGTCATTACTCTTTGCATTGGCCGTCGCTGCCATGCCCCTGCAGGCCCAGAAGGCAAAAAAACAGGCAGCAGCCGAACCTGAGGGATTCAAATTCACCACCGTGGTCTCAAATCCCGCCTCCCCGGTCAAGAACCAGTCGGCCACAGGTACCTGCTGGTGCTTCGCCACAACCTCCTTCATGGAATCAGAGCTCCTGCGGATGGGCAAGGGCGAATATGACCTCTCCGAAATGTTCATAGTAAGAAAGACCTATGAAAACAGGATCCTCGACAACTACCTGCGCCTGGGCAAGGGCAACCTGGGCGAAGGGAGCCTCTCTCCCTCATGGCTGAGGGTATTCCGTGAAGACGGGATAGTACCGCAGGAGGCATACACGGGCATCAGCTATGACTCCCCGGTGCATAACCACCGTGAACTGCAGTCATATATCGATGCCGTGACAGCTGTTCCCGTTAAGATGAAACGCCTCAGCAAGGAGTCAAACGAGGTCACCGGAGCCATTCTTGACATCTACCTGGGAGAAGTGCCTGAAACCTTTAACTACAAGGGTCAGAGCTATACCCCGAAATCATTTGCTGCCAGTCTTGGATTAAACATGGACGATTATGTACATATTACCTCATTCTCACATTTCCCGTTCTATACGGAGGGACTCCTCGAGGTGCCTGACAACTGGGAGATGAACCGCTTTCACAATGTGCCGGTTGATGAACTCATCCAGATCATGGACTTTGCCCTGACCAACGGTTATACTGTCAACTGGGATGGCGACGTGAGCGAGAGGGGTTTCTCACATGCCAGCGGCGTAGCTATCAATCCTGACATGTCAAAGATGGAAATCCCGGCAAATACTGACAGGGCCCGGTTTGAGGGGATGCCTTCAGACCGCACACCCATTCCGGGTATGTTTGACAGACCCCAGCCTGAGATAGAGGTCACACAGGAGATACGTCAGAAAGGGTACGAGACCTTTGTCACTTCCGATGACCACCTGATGCATGTCACAGGAATTGTGAAGGACCAGAACGGCAATAAATACTATATTACAAAAAACTCGTGGGGCACTGACAGGAATCCTCATGGCGGCTACCTGAATATGTCAGAGAGCTACGTAAGGGCCAAGACCATATTCATCATGGTCCATAAGGATGCTGTTCCTGCAGACATTAAGGCTAAGTTGAAGATCTGAAGGCCCCGACACTTCGTGTGCGGGGTTTCGTCGCGTTGCTCCTCAATCTGAAGGTCTGGCCGCCTTTGGCGGCAGTACTGGGGTCTTGTGGTCTTGCAGTCCTGCGGTCCTGCGGTCCTGCGGTCCTGCGGTCCTGCCGGCTGATCTCAGCTTACCAGCAGGTTGCAGCCGCGTATGTCGGCCGCATCAAAACGACCCTGTACCTCGAATTTGCCACCCGGATGAATTCTGCCCAGATCGGCAGTGTCAATGAATGAACATGACCAGAGGTTGGCCAGGTCTATGACACTGATGCCTCCTGCCGCACCAGCTTCAGCAGTACGTGACATCGGATCATGGCTGTCGCGTATCAGCACCTTCATCCAGGGCGGAGTGCTGAAGAGACCCTGACCTGCTGACCAGGCCTGGCTGAGCAGTTCGGTCATGCCATACTCTGAGTGTACGGTGCTGACACCAAAGGCATTCATGATTATATCATGCACCTCCTCCCTGATCATCTCGCGCCTCCTGCCCTTCATTCCTCCTGTCTCCATGATGATCACGTCAGAGAGATCACGTGGATACTTCTCTGCCAGATCAAGCAGGGCATAGGTGACACCTATCATCAGCACCTGCAGACCTGCCTCCCGCGCCCTCTCAACGGCATGAAAGAGGGCTGAATGATCATCAATGAAAAATCCGCCGGCATCACTTCCCGAAAGCTGCATCAACCTGTTAACCATATAGATAAGAGAAGAACCCTTCCTTTCCAGGTATGACGGCAGCAATCCGGTTATTGCATAACCTGAAGGGTCGCCGTAAAAGAGCCTGAATCCTTCTTCCAGGCTACGGTCATAGAGAGAAAGGACCTTTACATGATGACTGCTCTGTCTGACTCCGGTGGTGCCGCTGCTCTGGAATATTATTTCCGCCGGTCCGTCTCCGGTCATGACAGTATGATCCCTGAAGAAGGATATGGGCATGAAGGGAATGGAAAAGACTGAGCTCACTCTCCCGGGATCAACACCAAGAAGGTTGAGATACTCCCTGTACAGCTTGCACTCTGTTGCCTGGAAGCGAAAAATCTCCAGGGCAAGATGATTAAAGGAGCTGTCGTCTGCTATGCTGAAGATCTCTGCCGGTGAAGAAATTTTCATGCTGTCACTGGAATGTTGACGAGCCATCGGGCTGCCAGACCCACTCGAGTGTGCAGCTGGCTTCGGGTGGCGAAGCTGCCTCGTCAAGGGTGACCCTGATTATTCTCAGTTTGGCGTAGGTGGCATCGCGGTTCTTGATGATCCATACCTGGCTGGCTGCCAGGGGTGCTGCCAGATCAACCCATGAATAGATGCCAATGCTCTTAAGTCCGTTGAAAGCACTTTTTGCTTCGCTCTCTGACCCGTATGCCCCCGCCAGTGCAAACGGCGGATCAAGGGTGTTGGCGGAGAGAAATGCCACAACCGGGCCGCCTGTTGTGACCGGCCCTGCCATCAGCTTAATGTCAGCCCTGTAGGCGTCGGGAAGCGTGGGGACCTCCTTCGCCTCAACAAAGGAGAGCCCCAGCGCATAATAATATGAGTCAGCCTCATACAGCTCATTGGTCAGAGTGATTGTTCCCGAGGTCTTCTGATCCTCGCTGCCGCAGCCTGCAAACAGCAGGAGCGCAGCCAGAGCCGGTATGAGCCAATGTTTCATCATTCTCCCCTGATGGCAGTTATGCCCGGCAGCTTCTTACCTTCCATATATTCCAGCATGGCTCCGCCACCGGTGGAGACATAACTGATCCTGTCTGCCAGGCCCAGCATATTGACCGCTGCTACTGAGTCACCCCCGCCGACCAGCGAGAAGGCCCCTTTGTCAGTGGCCTCAGCCACCGCCAATGCAATCCCCTTGGTGCCGTCATCGAACTTGTTCATCTCAAAGACACCCATCGGTCCGTTCCAGAGGATGGTCTTCGAGTCACCGATCACCTTTGAAAAGAGAGTGACGCTCTCCTCTCCTATGTCAAGCCCCATCCAGCCGTCATTCACATCATCAATTGCGGAGATATATACATTCGCTTCCGGATCAAACCTGTCAGCGTTGACGCTGTCAACTGGGAAGATGAGGTTCACTCCTTTATCCCTGGCCTTTTCTATTATGCCCTTGGCCATCTCCAGTTTCTCGTCCTCGCAAAGCGAGTTGCCTATCCTGCCTCCCATGACTTTGATAAAGGTATATGTCATGCCTCCCCCGATTATCAGGTTATCTACCCTGTCAAGGAGGTTTTCAATGATCCCTATCTTATCTGACACCTTTGCTCCTCCCATTATGGCAGTGAATGGTTTTTGCGCGCTCTTGAGTACCCTGTCCATTGCCGCCAGCTCACTGTTGATAAGGAAGCCAAACATCCTTTTCTCTTCCGGAAAATAGTCAGCTATCACTGCCGTGGTTGCATGTGCCCTGTGAGCAGTGCCGAAGGCATCATTGACGTACACATCAGCATAGGTCGAAAGTCTCCGGGCCATCTCCTTCTGCTTCACCTTCAGCTCAGCCTTGGCAGCTTTCTTCTCCTCATCGGTTGCACTGTCAGAAAGGATTGGTTTGCCTTCCTCCTCGGGATAGAATCTTACATTCTCCAGCATCATTACCTCACCGGGCTTGAGTGACGCAGCCATTGCAGCTGCCTCTTCGCCAAGGGCGTCAGTCGCAAAGGCCACCTTCATGCCCAGATGCTTTTCCAGCACGGGGAGTACATGCTTCAGAGAGTATTTCTCCATGACCCCCTGTGGCCGTCCGAGATGTGACATAAGGATTGCCGAACCGCCGTCGGCAGTAATCTTCTTTATGGTCCTAAGGGCCCCTCGGATACGTGTGTCATCAGTCACCTCACGTGTCTGCTTGTCAAGCGGCACGTTGAAATCAACCCTTACAATAGCCTTCAGACCCTTAAAGTCAAAGTTGTCAATGATTTTCATAATCAGAATTGTTTAATTTTTGCTTATACAGGAGTACAAAGTTAACCAATTTGGAAAACCTTATTGTTCCAGGATTGTTCATTAAACAAAATGAATAGTTTAATTTTAAAACAAAAATATGGCAAAAATTACACTCAAAGGCAATCAGGTCAGCACTTCAGGCTCACTCCCGGAGAAGGGAAGCAAGGCTCCCTCATTCACCCTCGTAAAATCAGATCTTAGCTCACTTTCACTTGATGAATTTTCTGGCAAGAAGGTCATCCTGAACATCTTCCCCAGCCTTGATACCGCCGTCTGTGCGGCTTCAGTCCGCAAATTCAATGTTCTGGCAGCCGGGCAGGATAACGCAGTTGTACTGGCAATCTCTAAAGATCTGCCCTTCGCCCATGGCCGCTTCTGTTCCACGGAAGGAATAAATAACGTGATCACCCTCTCAGGATTCCGTGACGGCAATTTCGGCAGGGATTACGGTGTGGATATCATTGACGGCCCGATGGCAGGCCTCTATGCGCGCAGCGTGGTGGTGATTGATGAAGAGGGAAGGGTTGTCTATACGGAACTGGTTCCCGAAATTGTCCAAGAGCCTGATTATGACGGCGCCCTGGCAGCGCTCTGATTTACCTGCCGTTACCAGTAGGAGGAATGGAGGACCGGGACTGCTTATTACTGACTTACTGATAGTTATTACAATTTTGCGTGGCAGCTGCGGCCCTGCGGCCCCTTGAGATTGCAGTTCCGCTTTATGAAGTACTGATACCCCTTTACCGGTAGACCTGCAACCGGAATATCTTCCATTTTTTACTACATTTGCTCTTCGTCAGGCAAATAGCAGGATGGATTTTTCACAGATACCCGGACAGAAGGCAGTCATTGACAGGCTCAGGCACTCCGTAGCGGAGAACCGGGTGAGTCATGCACTCCTTTTCTACGGACCGCCCGGCAGCGGCAAGTTTGCCATTGCCCTGGCCTTTGCCCGTTTTATCAGTTGCGAAAACCGAACTGCAGAAGATGCATGTGGCAAATGCCCGTCATGTGTCAAATATGACAGGCTTATTCATCCCGACCTCCATTTCGTATTCCCTGTGATAAAGAAGAAGTCGGGTACTGAGCCGGTGAGTGACACTTACATCTCACAGTGGCGCGAGATGGTACTTCGTTCTCCGTGGTTTACCCTCAGCACCTGGACAGAAGCCATGGAGGTGGCCAACGAGCAGGCGCTGATACCCGTTGCCGAGGCAGCGGAAATAATCCGGAAACTGAGCCTGAAGTCGTTTGAATCAGACTTCAAGATCATGATCGTCTGGCTCCCGGAGAAGATGAATCCCGAGACGGCCAACAAGCTGCTGAAGATCATCGAGGAGCCACCTGCGCGAACCCTCTTCATCCTGGTCTCAGAAGAGGATGACAAGCTCCTGCCTACCATTACCTCGCGCTGTCAGCACATTCGTATTCCCGCCATCCCATCAGAGGAGCTGAGCGCTCACCTGGCAAACAGCACGGGTATGGATCCTGTCAGGGCTTCGGAGATTGCTGCCATTGCCAACGGCAATATGGTCAGGGCCATGGAGCTTGCACGTGAAGATGGGAACACTGCTGTGCATCTCGACCGTTTCACGCGGCTGATGCGTACGGCATGGACCCGTGACATCCACTCCCTTGTCACCTGGTCTGAAGAAACCGCGGCCCTGGGAAGGGAAAGACAGAAGAGCTTCCTCTCCTATGCTCTAAGGCTTATCCGCGAGAACTTCATACTCAACTTTAACGGAAGAGAAAACCGTATTGTCTACCTCACCAGAGCGGAGGATGAGTTCTCGGAAAAGTTCCACCCCTTCATTAACGAAAAGAATATCAATGCTCTTAACAGTGAGTTTAACCTGGCATATGCCCACGTTGAAAGCAATGGTAACACCAAAATGATCTTTCTGGATCTTGCGCTCAAGACAATGAGACTGATCAGGTAACTGAAGGGAATTGCTTGATAATAGCTCTTTTATTGCTAATTTTGCATTCACCTTGCATAAACCGGAGAAATTGATTCTCCGGGGCGCAAACGGAAAAGTGTTGTTATGATTAACGAAGATATGCAGGTTCAGCCCGGAGAGGAGCCGGTAAGACCTGAGACAAAATATACTCCCGGGACACACAAGCTGAGTGAATACAACTGGCTTGCCGATCTCCCCTTTGATGACCGCTGCAACGAGGTCGTTGAAGTTCGCTTCAAGAACACAAGGAAAGGATTCTATCGCAATGTAAACGGACTCAGGCTTGAGGTTGATGACATAGTGGCCGTGGAGGCCTCTCCGGGACATGATATAGGATATGTCTCCATGACCGGGTACCTCGTCCGTGAACAGCTGAAGAAGATGAAGATCAGGCCCGTTGTTGAGGAGATGAAGAAGGTTTACAGAAAGGCCAGGCCTGTCGACCTGCAGAAATGGGATGAAGCGAAGAAGCTCGAGGATTCCACCATGCTTCGTTCAAGGCAGATAGCAGAGAACCTGGGTCTGGCCATGAAGATAGGAGATGTGGAGTACCAGGGTGACAAGACCAAAGCCATCTTCTATTACCTGGCCGACGAGAGGGTTGATTTCAGGCAGCTTATCAAGGTGCTGGCCGAGGAGTTCCATGTCAGGATAGAGATGCGGCAGATAGGAGCCCGCCAGGAGGCCGGTCGTATAGGTGGCATAGGTACCTGCGGAAGAGAACTCTGCTGCTCCACTCACCTCTCCAACTTTAATTCGGTGACCACCTCCCACGCCCGCTACCAGGATCTGTCACTCAATCCCCAGAAACTTGCCGGTCAGTGCGGAAAACTCAAGTGCTGTCTCAATTATGAACTCGACTGCTACATTGATGCCCAGAAGGAATTCCCCTCCAGGGAGGTATCGCTTGAGCTGGCCGGCGGGACAGCCTACTTCGTCAAGATGGAGGTGCACACAGGCGTCTACTGGTACTCCACCGATCCGCGCATAGCGGCTGACATGACCCCTGTGCCGGTGGAAAGGGTGCGCGAGATCATCCGGCTCAATCGCAAGGGCATCAAACCGGAGAGCCTGCTGACAGGACCGCACAGGGACAGGATAGGCAAAGGCAACGACCTTCTGCTGCAGAACAGCGGCCTGACCAGGTTTGAAACGAAGAGCCAGAGCCGGGAAGGAAAGGGAAAAAGAAGATCATTCCACAGGAGAAATGAGAGGAAGCAGAAGTAAGATCATCATGGCCGCAATCATACTGGCGGCAGCCGCAGTGTCATGTGACCGCAGCATACATTACTCTGAGAACTACACCCTGGAAGGGGGTAACTGGAGCATGTTTGACCCGGCCAGGTATTCATGTGCTATTAATGACACAGTCAGAACCTATAACATGGAACTGTCACTGCGTACCTCAACCGCTTACCCGTACAGGAACATCTATCTGTTCATGATGACAACCTTCCCCTCAGGTTCCGTTATGACAGACACCATTCATGCTATGGTGACTGATGAAAAAGGGCGGTGGCTCGGCAAGGGCACCGGCGATGTGCGTGAACTCACTATTCCCTATAAATCAAATGTTTACTTCCCCGAACATGGAGAATATCACTTCAGGGTTGCACACGGAATGCGAGACACGATCCTGAAGGGTGTCTATGACATGGGAATAAAGATCTCCCTCAGGGAGGGGAGCAGAAAATAACCGGGGCTTTGGGCAAGAACAAACATGCACGATGGGCTGAGATGAAAGGGTTCGACCATGTGATCGAACCGCCATTCGATGAGGTCTTCAGGCGTGATCACAGCCTTAAAGGCAATTGGCACCGTGAATGGTTCGGAAACAGCAACCCCATCACCCTGGAACTTGGATGCGGCAAGGGTGAGTACACTGTAGGACTGGCCAGCCGGTTCCCCGACAGAAACTTCATCGGTATAGATATCAAGGGAGCCCGCATGTGGCGAGGAGCAAAGGAGTCTCATAACCTCAGGCTCCCCAATGCTGCCTTTCTCCGTACCAGGATAGAATTTACCGGCTCATTCTTCTCTCCCGGTGAAGTTGATGAGATCTGGCTCACATTTCCTGACCCGCAGATGAAGAGAAGCAGGGAAAAGAAGAGACTCTCAGGTCCTTACTTCCTCAACCTTTACAGGAGCTACCTCAGGAACAGAGGCCAGGTGCACCTGAAGACCGATTGCCTGGAACTGTATCAGTACACCGCGGAACTCGTCCGGGTAAACGGACTGGACGTTATTACAAGCGTCACTGACCTGCACCACGAGATGTCCGGAGATCCACTGCTGTCAATCCGAACGTATTACGAACAGATGTTCCTTAACCAGGGTGTGCCAATTAACTATCTTTCTTTCCGACTGCCCAATGACAAAGAGATCATCAGTCCCGAACGGTGATAACGAAGGCTTCTTCAGCCGCGTATATGATGTCACCAGGCTGATACCCTATGGCAGGGTAACCTCCTACGGCGCCATCGCAAGATACCTTGGCACCGGCAGCTCGGCAAGAATGGTGGGATGGGCTCTGAACTCATCACACCATGGTCATGGATTCATCCCTGCACACCGCGTCCTGAACCGCAACGGAATCCTCACCGGCAAACACCACTTCGGCACATCTTCAACCATGCAGCAACTTCTGGAGAACGAGGGATTCACCGTTGAAGATGACCGAGTGGTGGAGTTCCGCGAACGGTTCTGGGATCCGGCGGATGAACTATAGTCAACCTGATTGTGTTAAGGAATGAAGAATGGAAACTAAAGGCTGATCCCTGCCCGCAGGGCATCAAGCATTTTTGAACGAAAGACCGCATAACCAAAGGATGCTCGTAGAGCATCAAGAATTGTAGATGCCTGTAGGGCATCAAGAATTGTAGATGACCGCATAACCAAAAGATGCTCGTAGAGCATCAAGAATTGTAGATGCCTGTAGGGCATCAAGAATTGTAGATGACCGCATAACCAAAAGATGCTCGTAGAGCATCAAGAATTGTAGATGCCTGTAGGGCATCAAGAATTGTAGATGACCGCATAACCAAAAGATGCTCGTAGAGCATCAAGAATTGTAGATGCCTGTAGGGCATCAAGAATTGTAGATGACCGCATAACCAAAAGATGCTCGTAGAGCATCAAGAATTGTAGACCAATATGTACACAAAAGAAAACATTCTCAACGCCCTCCGGATGGTATCCCATCCTGAAAAGGGTAGTGACATCGTCACACTGGGCATGGTTGGTGAAATCAACGTAACAGCTGAGGGAATAACCCTCGTGCTGGTGCCCGAGAAATCCAATGACCCCTTCCTCTCATCAATAAAAAGCAGCTGCGTCAGGGCAGTAAAGGAGCATCTCGGCCCTGATGCCGTCATCTCCTCCATTGATGTAAAACCCAGGATAGTGGTTGAAAAGATGAAAGTCCCGAAAAGGGACGTGTTGCCGGGAGTAAAGAACATAATTGCTGTTTCTTCAGGCAAGGGGGGTGTGGGTAAATCAACCATCGCGGTCAATCTGGCAGTGGCACTGGCAAGAAAGGGTTATATCACGGGACTGCTTGATGCTGACATCTTCGGACCATCTGTACCGCAAATGTTCAACGCCGGAAGCTATCGTCCCGAGGTGCGCAAGGAGAACGGTAATGACCTGATCATTCCCATGGAAAAATATGGCGTAAAGATCCTTTCCATCGGTTTCTTTGTCAAGGGATCAGATGCAGTCATATGGCGCGGGCCCATGGCCAGCAGCTTCCTGAAGCAGCTGATAGGACAGGGCGACTGGGGTGAGCTTGACTATCTCATCTTTGATCTTCCTCCAGGGACGAGCGACATACACCTCACCCTGGTGCAGGAGGTGCCCGTCACCGGAGCCATAGTAGTGACCACCCCTCAGGAGGTGGCTCTTGCCGACGCCCGCAAGGGTATAGCCATGTTCCGCAGTGAGTCAATCAACGTACCGGTACTCGGGCTGGTTGAAAACATGTCATTCTTCGAGGCTCCCGAGCTGCCCGGAAAGAAGTATTACCTCTTCGGCAGGGAGGGCGGCAGCAGGCTTGCCGCCGAGAGCGGCACCATGCTGCTGGGGCAGATACCCATCGTTGAGAGCATATGTGACGGGGGTGACAGCGGCATGCCTGCGGCACTGGAAGACTCCATCACCGGAGCGGCCTTCATGACCCTGGCAGAGGCGGTTGTGAAGCAGGTTGACAGGCGTAATGCGGAGATGGCCCCGACGAAGAGAGTTGAGGTCAAGTGAGCCTGCTGCCGCCCTCACCGGACGCGGTATCCCTTTCTGACCTCTTTTTCTTAACTTTGGATACTTTTGGGATGTCTCTTTAGTTATAAGAGTATAAAACATTTTTGTTGAGATTGCGGCATAGGGAATACATTGCAGGGCTGATCATCCTCATGGCCCTGGTTCTTGCCGGATGTTCTGCCGAGAAGAACACCGGCGCGAGCCGTTTTTACAACTCACTGATCTCAAAATACAATATCTGGTTCAACGGTAACGAAGCATACAAAGCCGGGGTGAAGAAAGTCAAAGATGCGCACCGCGATGACTATACAACCCTTCTCCCCCTCTTTGAATACTCCCGCGAGGAATCGGCTCGAGCCGGTTCGTCAGACATGGAACGGGCCATCCAGAAAGCATCAAAGGTTATAGCCCTCTACTCCATCACCGCCAAGCCTGAAGAGAAGGGGCGCAGGGGAGACAATGACAGGAACGGGGAGTTCTATAACAGAAGGGAATACAATGAATGGGTAGACGATTCCTATATGCTCATGGCCAGGGCACAATTCTACCAGAAAAATTTCATGGCTGCAAGGGCATCTTTCTCTTTCGCAACAACCATTGCCACTGATCCTGACCTCGTCACTGAGGCGGGTATCTGGATGGCACGCATACAGACGGAAGAGGGCAACTACACAGAGGCTGCCCGGCTGCTTGATGAGCTGCCCGGTCCGGAGAACATGTCAAAGCCGCTGAAGGCAATGTACTACTCCACGCTGGCCGATATCGCTCTGCGCCAGAAACGTTACGGAGAGGCCGTGGCGCCACTGTCGCGGGCAATTGAATATACTTCGGGAAACGAAACCAAAGTGCGCTGGACTTTCCTGCTTGCGCAGGTCTACAGGGAAGCCGGTGACAACGCCATGTCAACCCGTCAGTTCACCAGGGTGATGAGAATGAATCCTCCCTATGACCTGGAGTTTAACGCCGGCATCAACCTGGCAGGCGTCACTGACATTTCGCATGGCGATGCAGACGATCTGATGAAGTCGCTCCGCAAAATGCTACGCGACTCGAAGAACAAAGACTATCTTGATCAGATCTATTTCGCCCTTGGCGAACTGGAACAACGGCTGGGCAACACTGACGAGGCGCTCAGGCTCTGGTCACAGTCGGCCGCCAGCAGCACAGTCAACACCCGGCAGAAGGCACGTTCGTACCTTGCCCTCGCCGATCATTACTATGGCCAGCCTGACTATATGAAGGCGTGGCTTTATTATGACAGCGCCTCATACCTCATTGACAACCGTTTTCCCGGTTATGATCTGATCAGTCGAAGGGCTTCTGACCTCGGTGAATATGCAGGGTATCACTCTGTAGTCATTACCGAGGACAGCCTGCGAAGGGTTGCAGGCATGAGTGCATCGGAAAGGGATGCCCTGATAGCCGGGCTCATCCGTTCAGTGGAGGAAGAGATGATCACCGAGCGCAGGGGCGACGGTAGTGACAGGTACAACATGGGACTCTACTATGAGAATGAGCAGCGCTATCGTGGCGCCATCACCGCCGAGGGGGGATGGTACTTTTACAACCAGGCAGCGCTCACCTTCGGCCGTACGGAGTTCAGACGCCGGTGGGGCGACAGGAGGCTGGAGGATAACTGGAGGAGGTCAAACAAGGCCCGTGCAGCATTCAGCAATGGCCAGCAGACAGATGTTGAGAATGAGGCCGAAAAGAGCGACAGCGCCGGTGTGGCACCCGAACGCACAAAGGAATACTATCTCCGTAACCTGCCCCTTACAGACTCGCTCATGAGCGTTTCTGTCATGCGCAGCGCCGAAGCTCTCCTGGGTGAGGGCAAGATCCTGGCCTCACGCATCAGTGACACACTGTCGGCAGCAGCTTCACTGGAGGAGGCATCAAGGACAGGCAACAACGAAAATGTCAGGGCGGAAGCTCTCTATGAGCTCTACCGCCTGCTTCGCACCAGCGACCCCGCAAGGGCTGACCGCCACAGGGCCGAACTCCTTGGGTCATTCCCTGATTCGGAATATGCCCTCATCCTCTCCGATCCGGAATGGATGAACCGCCACCGGGAGATGGCCTCCAGGGCAACCCGAAGCTACGAGGAGGCATACCTGGCCTTTACTGAAGAGAGATATGCTGATGCAGAAGCCATCTGTACCAATGCTTTAACCAGCTATCCCGAAGAGGAGCTGATACCCAAATTCATGCTCCTCGGAGCCATGTCAGCCGGAGCCCTCGAGGGAGAGGTGACCTACAAACAGAGACTTGACTCCCTGGTGGCAAAATACCCCTCTACCGCCGAAGGCCGGAGAGCTGCAGAGATAATCGAATTCCTCCGGAGAGAAAAACCCGAGATAAGAATTGCTGATGACACCCGCATAGCTGAAGAGATATACCTGGCTGATACGGCTCAGGTTCATTATGTGATGATCCTTGCCTCCAATACGGGTGCTGACATGAACCGGATTATGTTTGACGTTATCAACTACAACCTCGACAACTTTACGGACAATAATTATCGGACCGAAGGAACGGCAGTGGATACAGGCTACCTGCTTATCACCACCGGGCCGTTTGATAACGCTGCCGAAGCGGCCGCATGGCTGAACAGATTCAGCCCGGAACAGACCATCAGGCAGGCATCCGAAGCCGGCCTTACCCTCTGGCTGATCAGTGCTGATAACCTGCAGAAATTCAAAGAAGACAAAAATATCGACAGATATGCTATCTTTCACTCAAAGGAATATGAAAACCTGCGGTAACGTTATAGGCTTCCAATGAGAGAGATACGAATATTATGGGTAGATGACGAGATAGGGGTCCTGAGGCCTCATATACTCTTTCTTAATGAAAGAGGATTTGAGACTGACACCTGTCATTCAGGCAATGACGCCATTAATATGGTCAGGGAGAAAGCCTATGACATCATCTTCCTTGATGAATACATGCCCGGCCTTAGTGGCATTGAGACCCTGCGCCGTATCAAGGCTGTCAGACCAACAATCCCGGTGGTCATGATAACCAAGAGCGAGGAAGAAGATATCATGGATGCTGCAATAGGCTCACAGATAGCTGATTACCTTATCAAGCCAGTCAAGCCGCAGCAGATTCTGATGACTCTCAAGCGCATACTCAACATTGAAGAGATAGTCACACGGCAGACAACCACCATCTTCCGCGAGGAGTTCGGCACCCTGTCAGGGATGATCTCCTCAGCCGCTTCCTTCGAACAATGGTGCGAGCTGTACCGTCGGCTCATCTTCTGGCAGGGAGAACTTATAAGGTCATCCGACACCGGCATGCGTGATGTTCTCAGGATGCAGGAGGCTGATGCCAACCGGGCCTTTGCAAAGTACATCTCGGCCAACTATCTGCGATGGATCTCTTCAGACGCGGCTGACAGGCCTCTCATCTCTCCGGCAGTACTGACCAGGAGGATCTTTCCCCTCATAAGCAAGGGATCGCCTCTATTCTTTATAGTCATTGACAACATGCGCCTTGACCAGTGGCAGACGATAGCCGGCGAGCTGAGACAGATAATGCGTACCGTTGATGAGGAGCTTTACCTGAGTATCCTGCCCACCACCACTCAATATTCCCGCAACGCCCTCTTTGCAGGCCTGATGCCTGCCGCCATAGGGGAGATGATGCCTGATTTCTGGATTGATGAGAATGATGATGAGGGCAAGAACCTGAATGAAGAGAAGCTGCTGGCCAAGAACCTGCAGAGGGCAGGCGTCAACTGCCGCTGGAGCTATAACAAGATAAGCTCTGACGCTGAGGGAAGGAGCCTTAATGAGAAAATACCGCAGCTGCTGAACAATGATCTGAACATGCTGGTATATAATTTCGTCGATCTTCTCAGTCATGCGCGTACCGAGATTGACCTTATCCGTGACATGACTGTTGACGAGGCTTCATGGCTCTCGCTGACCCGCTCATGGTTCATCCACTCCCCACTGAAAGAACTGCTCCGGCTGGTATCAGCCAGAGGAGCACGTGTGGTTATCACTACTGACCACGGATCAGTAAGGGTACAGAAACCCGTAAAGGTGATAGGTGACAGAAATACATCAATGAACCTGCGCTATAAGAACGGGAGGAATCTCGACTACAACCCGCGCGAGGTGTTTGAGATCACCACCCCCTCAAAGGCTGGATTACCGATGACAAATATCTCATCCAGGTATATCTTCGCCTGTGCCAGTGATTTCCTGGTTTATCCCAATAATTACAATCATATAGTATCCTACTACCGCGACTCTTTGCAGCATGGTGGCGTCTCAATGCAGGAGATGCTCCTTCCGCTGGTGTCACTTGAACCGGTCTGATTTGATATTTTTGCGGCATGAGGATCGTGGTAAGTGATAAGAGCCGGCTGCGCGAGGCTGCAAGGCAGTTCCTGAAGGAGACTGCCGGCCATACCATTTTTGCCATCTATGGCCCCATGGGGTCCGGCAAGACAACATTCATCAGGGCGCTGTGCCGGGAGATGGGAGTGACCGATACCGTCACCAGCCCCACCTTCACCCTTATCAATGAGTACCGGGTCCAGAGTGGGAGCCCTGTCTATCATTTCGACTTTTACAGGATAAAAAAGATCACCGAGGTACTCGACTTTGGCATAGAGGAGTACTTTGCTTCAGGGGCATATTGCTTCATGGAGTGGCCGGAACTGATTGAGTCACTGCTCCCTGACAGTACGCTCCGCATCTCCATCACCGTTGAACCTGACGGTACCCGGATAATCGGAACCCTCTCCCTTCCTCCGGTGACAGACTGACCGCATTCCATTTGCCCCATGGCCGCTGTCCTGCAGTTATGGTGAAAGCTGCAGCCCTGCCTTTCCGGCGACGCCGCAATCCTCCTGTTGATTTATAGACTTCATTCTGTTATCTGTGCAATTAAAATCTTAATTTTGGTCTGCCGGTATTTTTCTTCCGTTAAACCTTTAAATCGAATCCAGATGAATGAGCCGTCCAGGAGTGCGTTCATGCCCCGCGAGGAGCTTATAGAGAAAACGGTGAGCAGGAAGCAGATGTCTATCGGGTTGCCCCATGACCTGCAGGACGGGGAAAAGCGTGTTGCACTCACCCCCGAAGCCGTAAAGATACTTACCGATGCAGGCAATGAAGTCTTTATGGAGCGGGGTGCCGGTGAGGATGCCGGCTTTGCGGATGTGGAATACAGTGACAACGGCGCCGTGGTGACTGACTCTCCTGATATTGTTTATGGCTGTGACATACTGATCAAGATAGCCCCCTTCACCCATGCCGAGGCCTCCCGGCTCAAGGGCGGCCAGACGGTTATCTCCTTCATGAACGCGGCCACCATGGGTGAGGATACGCTCTCTACACTGATGCGCCGGAGGGTGACAGCCCTGGCAAGTGAAAAGATCAAAGACAGTGACGGCATACTCCCGGTGGTGGAGTCAATGAGCGAGATCAGCGGTATCACCTCGGTGCTGCTGGCTTCGGAATACCTGAGCACCACCTCGGGAGGAAAGGGAGTAATGCTTGGCGGCGTGACCGGAGTGACCCCCACCGAGGTGATCATCATCGGAGCCAACACTGCCGGCGAGTATGCGGCACGTGCCGCCCTGGGACTGGGCGCCATAGTAAGAGTGTTCGATACCTCAGTGCACCGGCTTCGCAACTTCCAGAACCTGCTGGGGCAACGCCTCTATACCTCCACCTTCCATCCCCAGGTGCTGCAGAAGGCCCTGAAATCGGCCGACGTGCTTATAGGAGCGCTCTCAACAGACATTCTTATGCCATGGTTCTACGTGACAGAAGATATGGTACAGGGTATGAAGCAGGGATCGGTGATCATTGATCTGAGCATTGATACCGGCGGATGTGTGGAGACTGCCGAGCCGAGAGCGGTGAAAGATCCCATATATGAGAAACACGGAGTGATACACTATTCGGCCTGGAACCTGCCCTCACGGGTGCCCAAGACGGCATCCATAGCCCTGAGCAACGTCTTCAGGCCTCTGATGCAGGAAATAGCCGATGCCGGTGGGATTATCCCTATGCTAAGGTTCAACAATGGTTTGAGAAACGGAGTGTACATCTTTAACGGCATCCTCACCAACGAGGTTCTCGGTCAGAAATTCGGCATCCTGTCAAAAGATCTGAACCTGCTGCTGGCAGCGTTCTGATCAGTCGGCAGTACCAGTCGGCAGTACCAGTCGGCAGTAGGCAGTCGGCAGTACCAGTCGGCAGTAGGCAGTCGGCAGTACCAGTAGGCAGTAGGCAGTAGGGAGATTAGCCATTAAGAATTTGCGATTATGGCCGTAGGCCATTAAGAATTGTAGACGTGCAATTTACGATTGCCAATAATGGTCGTAGACCATAAAGAATTGTAGAACAAGTTGTTAATGCGCGGTGATGGTCGTAGACCATCCAGAATTGTCGATTGCCGATTGCCAATTTTAGCCGCAGGCTACCGCCAGGTCAGGAGGGCCTCCCGGCCCGACTGCCTGAGCCGGGCAGCACGCCCCAGGTAAACAGCCCTGTTATCATTAATATGCCCTGCCGGAAAATTAAACAGAACAGGGTACCCGTATCCGTCCACAACATTCATCACAACCTCTTCAACTGTCTGGTTGAATACATGCTCCCCCTCGGTGATCTGTTCCATCCCTCCAACCACCAGCGCTGACAGGTTCCTGAGCAAGCCCGCCATGCGCATCCCCACAAGCATCCGGTCAAGATGATAAAACTTCTCCCCTATCTCCTCAATGAAGAGTATTGCGCCGTCAGTGTCCGGCTGCGCTGCTGTGCCATTAAGGCTGTAGATCAGCGATATGTTTCCTCCCATGACCCTTCCTTCAACCTCAAATGATTCCTCCCCCCGTGTGATCCAGCTCACCGGCTCAGGGTTACCCTTGAGGGCTTTGACCAACGTATCGTAACTGCCCGGCAGGCAGTCGGGGTTGGAGTAGTTCAATGGCATCTCGGCATGCAGCGAGGCGATGCCACATACCGTGTTGAGCCACAGGTGAAGTGAAGTGATATCACTGTAGCCGACGTACCATTTGGGGCTCTTCTTCAGGGCCGTGAAATCAACCTGGTCAACTATCCTTGACATGCCGTAACCGCCGCGTGAACACAGCACCGCCTTTACGTCGGGGTCATCGGTGGCCTTCTGTATGTCTGCCAGCCGTTCGACCTCAGTACCGGCAAACGGACCGCAGCTGGCAAAGGCATGGGCACCCGTGGTGATCCGGAAGCCGGAATCTTCAAGCCTCGCCGCAGCCTTCCGAACAACATCCTCTGCAATGGGACTTGCTGGAGTGATAATCTCAATGCGGTCGCCCTCCTTCAGGTATGGCGGTATGATCAGTGATTTCATAATTTCTAAAGTATGCCGTTCGTACCAAAAATAGTCATTTCACGACAGAAATCCCGCTGCAGTCTCAAAGAGTCTGCCGAAGGTGCGGTCCACTGCATCAGCCTTCTCTCCGGCAAGAAGGGGGAATGGCGACTCATGTGTGAACCGGTATCCCGGATCCCACACCTGCACATCGGCTCCCCGCATAGTCTTCCTGATCTCCCCGGGAGGAATGACCGTATCGCCTGCAAGGCTCACAGCCCTGAGTCGTCCGTCCCATTTTCTGAAGGGCCTTCCTGACAGCGATTCCAGTCGCTGCAGTGAAGTCATATGATAGAAGGCCTTCCCTTCGGGAGTATCATTCATCAATGCTGCCAGGCTGTCGCGGTTTCTTCCTGCCGGGTCTGAAGGCAGGCCAAGGTAGAATGAAAGCAGTCGCTCGAACGCCCTGCTGTCCATTATAAGTTTGGAGGTACCGTTCATCAGGCTGAAGGCGCTCCCTCCGCAGAAGAGCATCACGCGGCTGTCAGCCGCCAGCGGGGAAGATTCAGACAGCATCATCACCTGGGTGGCCAGCGCCCCTATTGAATAGGCAAAGATATCAACCGTGCCCCCGGATGCGATGCCCGGCACACTGCCCTCCTGCAGCAAACGGATGAGCCTTTCCAGGTCTTTTATGCTCTGGTAGCCTGAGAGCATGAAGCGCTGAGGTGACACGGTCATACGGGTGCTCAGCGCCACATTGACGAAGGTGGTCAGACGGGTGTCAGGCAGAAGAGATGTGCGGGCTGTCACCAGGGGCATCATCAGGTGCCTGTCTACCCAGCTGCGCGGTGACCTGTTCATGTGCCAGGCCAGGGGAAAGAGGATCACCGGCCTGCCGGTACCTTCCGCAAGGCTGATACCCCATTGCAGATACTTGTCCCATCGTCTTTCATTCAGTCCGTGAAGCATGATAATTGGTCCGCGTCCGGCATTGTTCCCGGGGTTCATGATGTAATAGCAGAACTCCCTGTTTCGCTCCTCGGCCTCCCGTGAACGGAAAAGAAAGCGGAATATCTCCTGGACATGCGTCCCATCAGAAAACAGGTAGTCGCCTGTTGAGCGGAAACGCTGCTCCGAGAGGGTCACCCCGGTGCCCGGTATCACCCCTCCGGTTATCCCCTCCCTGAAATGGAGGGCAAGCTCTTTCTCTGTTTCACTATACCCCACAACCGGTTTTTTGGGGCAAACAAAATCAATGACAGGGGCGCCTCCAAAAAATAGGTGTCTTCAGGCCCTCCGCGGGCCGGAAATTTATTATGAGGGGTGAAAAGAGCTGATCAGGGGTGAAATTGATTCGGCTTCCGTGGGCCGGAGAACCATTATAAGGGGTGAAAGACCCCTGTCAGGGGTGAAATTGATTCGGCTTCCGCGGGCCGGAAATCCGATAAGATGCATTGCTGGTCCTCTGCAGGGGTGAAATTGATTCGGCTTCTGCGGGCCGGAAATCCGATAAGATGCATTGCTAGTCCTCTGCAGGGGTAAATTGCAGTACCCTGCCTTCCCGGAAAACGGCAGGTCGGCAAAAGTGTTACTTTTGCATAGATATCTGAAAAATGAATATTGATTTCGGCAAAAAGTTACCGGGTTATCTTACTGAGAAGAGGAATATAGTCACGACGATACTCTTCACTGCAGGCTTTGCCCTCCTCTTTCTTAACCTGTACACCCCTTTTGGAGTGGGCACCTGGTTTGAGGTGTCAAAGCCAACCCTGCTGTTATACGCCAGCGGAGTCATCCTTGCCGGCGTACTGGTTGTGGCCGTCAGCCGGATCATAATGTACCATTTCGTCAAAAGGGGAGGCAAACTGAGGATATGGCACTATCTGGTCTGGGTAGCTGCAGAGATCCTTGCCATGGCTCTCTTCTTTACCCTTTTTGAGATAGTGATTCTTGATGACAGGCGCCCCTTCACGGAGCTGCTTACCCGATCAGTACAGAACACGTCACTGACACTCCTCCTGCCCTACACCTTCCTCTGGCTATGGTTCTCATGGCGCGACAACAGGGAGAGACTCTCAGGCATAATGGAACAGCCCGAGGCAGCGGGACAGCGCCCCATGATTCACCTTCGTGACGAGAAGGGTGTGCTCAGGATGTCATTGAAACACTCTGATCTGCTCACCCTTCAGGGAAGCGACAACTATGTGACCGTCTGCTATCAGGGGCAGGAGAGGCTGCACCGTTTCATGCTCCGGAACACCCTAAGGACGCTGGAAGAGGAGCTGAAGGAAGGGGCAATCATAAGATGCCACCGCTCATGGCTCGTTAACATTGAGAAGGTCAAGCTTATACGCAGGGAGAAGGAGGGACTGCTTCTGGAACTTGACAGCACCCCGCCCTCAGAGGTGCCGGTATCACGCACTTACATGCACCAGGTGCTTGCAGCTTTCGGACATGTTGAGTAACAGGCCCCGCGGCGCTTTTTGAAAATCATTATCTTTGCCGGGTTAACAAACCAGCAACCACAATTCACAGATGAAGAAGTTCAAGCGCCATCTAATCACATCAGCCCTTCCATATGCCAACGGGCCTATCCACATAGGACACCTTGCAGGGGTTTACGTGCCGTCAGATATCTATACACGGTACCTCAGGATGCGCGGCGAGGATGTTATCTCCATCTGTGGCTCAGATGAGCACGGTGTGCCCATAACGCTCAAGGCCAGGAAAGAGGGAATCACCCCGCAGGAGGTAGTGGACCGCTACCATGAGATTAATAAGAAGGCCTTCGCCGATTTCGGCATCGCCTTCGACATATACTCGCGCACATCAAACAAGATACACTACGAGACTGCCTCACAGTTCTTCCGCAAGTTGTATGACCAGGGCGAATTCATTGAGAAATCCTCCAGCCAGTATTATGACGAGGAGGCCGGGTGCTTCCTGGCCGACCGCTATATCACAGGCACCTGCCCGTACTGCGGCAATGAGAATGCTTACGGTGACCAGTGTGAGAAGTGCGGCTCCTCCCTGAGCCCCACAGACCTCATCAACCCGCGCTCAACCATCAGCGGCAGCGCTCCTGTTATGCGTGACACGCTGCACTGGTACCTGCCACTTGACAAATATGAACCGTGGATAAGAAAATGGATACTGGAAGAACATACCGAATGGAAAACGAATGTCTACGGCCAGTGTAAGTCGTGGCTCGACCAGGGGCTGCAGCCAAGGGCTGTGAGCCGTGATCTCGACTGGGGAGTGCCCGTACCCGTTGAGGGAGCCGAAGGAAAGGTACTCTATGTATGGTTTGACGCACCCATTGGTTATATCTCCGCCACCAGGGAGCTGACCCCTGACTGGGAGAAATACTGGAAGGATCCGGAGACACGCATGATTCACTTTATCGGCAAAGACAACATAGTCTTTCACTGCATCATCTTCCCGGCCATGCTCAGGGCCGAGGGCAGCTACATCCTTCCCGACAACGTGCCTGCCAATGAATTCCTCAACCTGGAGAATGATAAGATTTCAACATCAAGGAACTGGGCTGTCTGGCTGCATGAGTACCTGGAGGATTTCCCGGGCAAGCAGGACTCTCTCCGCTATGCTCTCTGCGCCAGCGCACCGGAGACGAAAGATAATGACTTCACCTGGAAGGAGTTCCAGGCACGCAACAACAATGAGCTTGTCGCCATACTGGGAAACTTTGTCAACCGCACCCTGGTGCTGACAGGCAATTATTACCGGGGATCAGTACCCAACCCGGGAGAGATGACTGACTATGACAATGAAACGGTCAGATCAATCATGACCTGCCGTGAGAATGTTGAGAGCAACCTTGAGACTTTCCGTTTCCGCCAGGCTCTGGCCGAGGCAATGAACCTGGCACGCCTGGGCAACAAGTACCTTGCCGACACCGAGCCGTGGAAGGTTGTCAGGACTGACCCTGAACGGGTAAAGACAATAATGTATGTCTCTCTTCAGATCACTGCCAATCTGGCCATACTGCTCGAACCGTTCCTTCCATTCTCAATGGACAGGCTGAGAGGATGGCTCGGCATAGCCAGCCTTCACTGGGATGCTGCAGGACGCTCTGACCTGCTGACACCGGGCCACATTGTCTCCTCCGGTGAGCTGCTCTTCAGCAAGATAGAAGACTCTCAGATAGACAGGCAGATACAGAAGCTCATGGATACCAGGAAGAACAATGAGAGTGCCGTTGCAACTGTGCTGCCGCAGAAGGAGGATGTCACCTTTGATGAGTTCACCAGGATGGATATACGTACCGCCACCATCCTCGAAGCTGAGAAGGTGCCCAAAACAACAAAGCTGATAAAGCTGAAGGTTGATACCGGTATTGATGTGCGTACAATCGTATCAGGAATTGCAGAGCACTTCACAGCTGAAGAACTTCCCGGAAAAGCAATCTCCGTCATTGTCAACCTTGCCCCCCGCACCATCAAGGGAATTGAATCAAAGGGGATGGTTCTGCTGGCCGAGGATGAGAACGGCAAGCTGGTCTTCGTCATCCCAGAGGAGAAGATCAAAAACGGCAGTCCCGTTAAATAGGTCTGAAGGTCCCTTAGATTTGTCTCAGAGGACTAAATCCTAGGTTTGTTATTTATTAATTACCGTAATTTGCTTAAAAACCAACCGGTATGGGCGAATTATTGAAGGTCATAAGTTCCAAGACTTA
>Ga0209723_1000313_pt1 | contig 94701 bp, 92 predicted proteins | sample BiotimSIPDNA_2_FD_185750 | JGI IMG/M metagenome (GOLD analysis project Ga0209723, IMG submission 185750) | Anaerobic biogas reactor microbial communites from Washington, USA - Biogas_R2 time_0 SIP DNA (SPAdes) (version 2) | ecosystem: Engineered > Bioreactor > Anaerobic > Unclassified | place... | reverse complement strand
AGATGCTCTTACAAAACAACTTGATCACTTAAACCCTTTTGAGCTAAAAACCATCATGGAGATGAAGCTTAAAAAAATTACCCAACTTCGGTAACATCTTTTATGAGGCAACCTTCAACATCCTCGCTCTTCACTCGGTAACATTTATTAATGAGGCAATAGGATGGCGGCGCCGGTTCGTTTTCCGGGGCGGATTCCGGCGTGTTCGGCGGCGGATTTCGCCTCTTGATTAATCCCGCAAATACGATATGTATCCGTTTATCTGGTCTTGCGGAAAGGAGCCGGCATGAATGACCCTGTTGCCCAACGAGTCGAGGAATTATTTGCCTCCGGATACCGCTGTGCCGAAAGTGCCCTCTTGATTGTGGCGGAAACGAAAGGTGTAACGTCCGCCTGGATTCCCAAAATCGCTTCGGGATTCTGCGGCGGAACGTCGCGTACGCGCGGAACCTGCGGCGCGGTGGCCGGCGCCGTGATGGCGGTGAACCTGTTTTGCGGGCGCAACGATCCGTCCGCGCCGCTTTCCCACAGCTATCCGCCGGTGCAGCGCCTGATCCGGGCGTTCGAGGAGCGGTTCGGTTCGACCAACTGTTTCGATCTGATCCGGTGCGATCTGGCGACGGAAGAAGGGCAGCGGAAATTCCTCGCGGAGAATCTTCTTGTGCGGTGCAAAGCCTTCACCGCCTTTGCCGCAGCCGAGGCTCTGGCGGCGATCGACGAAGCGGACTGACGTCCGTTGCGGCGTCCCCGTCCCGGGCCGGAATACAAAAGGAGGATGGACATGCCGAAAATCCGATGGTCAGGCTGTCTTTTGGCAGCGGTTCTGTTTTTATCCGCCGGCGCTTGGGCCGAAACCGCAGACGTTCGGGAATACACGATCGTCAAGGGCGACACCCTTTGGGATATTTCCGCGGCCCGTCTCGGAAATCCCTTTTTGTGGCCCGCTCTCTGGAAGGAAAATCCCCGGATTGCCGATCCGGACCGGATCTATCCCGGGTGGACGATAAAAATTCCGGCAGCCGCCGGTTCCGGGAAAAAAGACCGAGCCGCCGCGTCGCCAGCCGCGGCAGACAGAAAGCCCGCCGCTTCCGAAGCCGACGGGGCTGCGGCCGCGCTGAAGGATCAGGAGAGAAGGGAATCGTCCGCCGCCTGTTGCGAACGCAAACCGGCGGCCGTTCCGGCCGCGGATCTTTATCCGGGCCTCAAGGGCGTCGTCCTTTACGACGGAACGGTTGTTCGCGGGCGGATTCTTTTTTTGAGCGCTGAAATCGTTGTCCTGCGCCTGCCGGACGGCCGGACGGCGTCCTATTCCTTTGTGAAGGAAGTTTCCCATTTCGTGAAGAACTGACGGACCTGAAGGTCCGCGCTTTTACGAATCAGCGATGCAGGGCGGATCTTCAGCCCCGCCTTTCTTTGCGGACCTGAAAGTTCCTGTTAAATGAATGTTGTGCTCATGCCCTGGCGATGTAGGGCGGATCTTCAGATCCGCCTGGCCTGGCGCACCGGAAAGTCGCCGTTATGAGGAATGTTCCGCTCACGCCTTGGTGATGTAGGGCGGGGCTTTAGCCCCGCCGTTCCTGGCGCGCCGGAAGGGTTGCGCCGCCTGACCATGATGCAGTCGGTGATCGTTTTTGAAACACCGGCCGCTTGAGGCTTACAAAAAGATTTTTCCGGGATTGAAAAGATTGTCCGGGTCGAGAAGCGTCTTCAGCTTCTTCATCAGCGCCAGGCTTTCTCCGTGCTCCGCTTCAAGAAAGCGGATTTTGCCGATGCCGACGCCGTGTTCGCCGGTGCAGGTGCCTTCAAACGCCAGCGCCTGCCTGACGATGCGGCTTGTCGCTTCTTCCACGCGCGCCCAGCGCTGCGGATTTTGCGGCTCATCCATCACGTGGACGTGAATGTTGCCGTCGCCCGCGTGGCCGAAGAGATATCCGGTCAGATCCCGGATTTCCTCGCGGCAAAACTCCACCATGTCGCTGTAGCGCGATAAAGGCACGGCCACGTCCATGATGAGTGGAGACAGGCCGATGTGCTGCCGCTTGATCGATTCGTACGTCTGGTGGCGGAATTCCCAGAGTCTCGCCTTTTCTTCCGCGCCGATGCCCCGGTCGATCGTGAGCGCGCCCTGCTCGCGGCAGATTTCTTCCACGAAGGCCATTTCTTCGGCCAGTCCCCGGCGGCTGTAGCCGGAAAATTCCATGAGCAGCGTGGGATGCTCGTCAAGCGCAAGCCCCCGGTCGGCGTTGAGAACGCGCATGACGTTGGCGTCGAGGAATTCCATGGCGTCGGGCGAAAGCCCAGCGCGCATGATGGTGTAAACGGTCGTGGTGGCCTGGAGCGGAGTGGCGAAGGCGGCCCGCACGGCCATGAAAGTCGCGGGCAGGCCGACGAGCTTCAACGTCGCCTCGGTGACGAGCCCGAGCGTCCCTTCCGCTCCGGTGAAGAGCGCCGGCAGATTGTATCCCGAGGAGCTCTTGCGCGCGCGGTTGCCGACGCGGATGACGCTGCCGTCGGGCAGGACCACCGCGAGGCGCATGACGTAGTCCTTGGTCGCGCCGTAGCGCACGGAGCGGATGCCGCTGGCGTTGTTGCCGATCATGCCGCCCACCGTCGCCGCCGCCCCCGGATCGGGCGGAAAGAAAAGGCCGTCGCGGGCGAGTTGTTTGTTGAGGTCCTTGTAGACGACGCCCGCCTGAACATCCACCTGAAAATCTTCCGCGTGCACCGCGAGGATCCGGTTCATTTCGGTGCAATCGACGACCATTCCGCCCCGCACGGGAATGGGATTGCCTTCCAGGCTGGTTCCCGCGCCCCAGGCGACAACCGGCACTTTGTTTTGCCGCGCCCAGGAAACCAGGCGGCTTGCCTCTTCGGTGGTGTGCGGCCAGACGACGACGTCGGGCAGGTGCGGCGCGTGAAACGATTCGTCGTGGGAATGCAAATTCAGGACCGACTCGCCGGCCGACACCCGGCGGTCGTCGAGGATGGCTTTTAACGGGCCGAAGGCGAATTTCTCAGTCATGGCTGTTCCTCAAAAGGGCGGCGAGGCCCGGAGGCTTACGCGCCGGGCGCCGGTCAACCGGGATTTGTCACCGGGCGTTTCCCGTCGATTGTTTTTCAACTTCCGCTTCCGCTTCGCGGTCGAAGTCGCCCGCCCGGTCGAGTTCCCGAAGCTTGTTTCCGGCCGCGTCTCCGTAGCAGGTGTAAAACGTGTTCAGGATGGCTTCATAGGGAACGTCGGCAAAGGAGCCGTGGTCGGTGACGTATTCCATGTGGCGGCGTCCCTCCAGGTCGAAAGGATGAAACACCGCGTCGGAGACGCCGTCCCAGTCGAGCGGTTTGACCCGGAACTTTTCGCAAAGCGAAAGGTTGAACGTCGGCGTCACCTTGATCCAGCGGCCGTCAAGCCAGATGTCGTTGTAGCCGTGGTAATAAAACGTGTCCGTCTGCATGACGGCTTTCAGCCGCTCGGTGGTGAGGTGATTGCGGACGTCGGCGAAGTGGAGCTTGCAGGGAATGTCCTCGGCGCGCAGCGCGGCGGCGAGCACAATCGCCTTTGCCACGCAGTAGCCGTAGCCCTTGGCCAGAATGGCGCTGGCTTTAAATCCCTCGCGGGTGTGATCAATGCGGTAGGGATCGTAGTAAATGCCGTCGCGCACGGCATAGTAAAGCTTGACGGCCTTCTCCCGGGGCGTTGGAGCCCCGGCGACGGCTTTCCCGGCGAAGTCCCGGACGAGCGGCGAATCGCTGTCGATGAACTCCGTCGGTTTCAAATAGTCTTCGTTCATGGCTCTCCTGTTGATCAGGGTTTGATCATCACTTTGACGGCGGTCGGATCGGAAAGCTGCGTCCGGAACGCCAGGGCCGCCTCATCCAGGCCGAAGCGGTGCGAGATCAGCGGCCCGGCCTTGACCTTGCCGGTTTTCAAAAGCTCGAGGGAGGCGCGGAAGTTTCCGCCCAGGCAGCCGACGAGCGTCAGGTTCTTGCCGATCACGGGCAGGGGCATCCAGGAAAGCGGCTTTTCGTAAACCCCGACCAGCAGAATTTTTCCGCCGCCGCGCGCCATGGCCACCGCCTGATCAAAGGTGGTCTGAGTGCCCGCGCATTCAACGACGGTGTTGACGCCCAGCTCAGCCGTCCAGTTCATCACTTCAGCCAGCGTGTCCGAGGTTGCCGCGTCAATGACCGGATCGGCGCCGCAAAGCTTTGCCGCGGCCAGTCGCGCGGGTCTGCGCCCGGCGCCTACGACTTTTTCGACGCCCAGGGCCTTGAGCACCTGAACGGAATAGAGGCCGATCACACCCAGGCCGATGACGGCAATCGTTTCGTCGGGTTTGGGCTGCCCGCGGTTGACGGAGAAATAGGAAATGGAAAGGGGTTCCACCGAAGCCGCGTCTTCATAGGTGAGCTCCTCGGGCAGCGGGAAAATGGTGCGTCCCGGCGCTGCAAACGGCACGTGGACGTATTCGGCCATTGCGCCGGCGAACTGATAGCCCAGCAGGGCCATGTCGGAGCAGCGGTGCGATTTTCCCTGCCGGCACCAGAAGCACTGGCCGCAGGGGGAAAAGCCCACCGCCGTGCAGCGTGTGCCGACGGAGATGCCCTGAACGTCTTTGCCGACCTCCACGATGTCGCCGCTGAATTCGTGGCCGAAGATGGTTCCTTCGTGGCCGTTTTCCTTGTACCAGTGCAGGTCGGAGCCGCAGACGCCGCAGGCCTGGACCTTGATGATGACGCCGTGCGGCGCGCAGACGGGATCGGGGACGGTTTCGGTTCGAACATCATTGGCTCCGCGCAAAACTGCTGCTTTCATGTTGCCCTCCGGAAAAATATTTTAAAAAAAGGTATTTCAAAGAATGTTTTCTCTGTCAAGCCGTTATCGAAGGCAAAATGACGCGGCGGAGCCGGGGAGGGCCGCGGCCCGCCGGTTACGCGTTGCAGACGCGGTTGCGGCCGGTTTGCTTGGCCTGGTAGAGGGCCTGATCGGCGCGGAAGATGAGGTTCTCTCCGGATTCGGAAGGCGTCAGCACGGCCGCGCCGATGCTGATCGTGAGATGCTCGTCTTTGCCGTCGCGCGGCGTGAAAGAAAGCCCGGCAAAACGGGTGCGGATGCGCGCGGCCGTCTCGAGCGCGGCGTTCTTATCGGCGTTGTGCAGAATGACCACGAATTCCTCGCCGCCGTAGCGGCAGGCGATGTCTTCTTCCCGCAGGGTATCCGTGAGCAGCCGGCCCAGGGCCGCGAGGACCTTGTCTCCCTCCGGATGGCCGTGCGTGTCGTTGAAATCCTTGAAATGATCGACGTCCAGCATGAGCAGCGACAGGTTCGTGCCGCTGCGGCGCGCGGCGGCGATTTTCTTGACGAGCGACGCATTGAGGAACCGCCGGTTGAAAAGCCCCGTGAGCTCATCCGTGACGCTGATCGTCTCAAGATTTCTTTCCCGTTCGCGCAACTGCGCTTCTTCCTCCTGCATGACGCGGATGCGGTATCCGAGGGCGAACGAAAGCAAGATGGCTTCGGCGGCGCTGCCGAAGATGACGATGTGCATGGTAAAGGTGTTGTTGGGCACCCAGCCGTAAAATTTGAAAATGAAGACCAGCGCGGAGACCATGAAAACGCTGAAAGCGATGACGTAAAACAGGGCCGGCCGGAAGCCGGAGCGCAGCGCGGACAGGCCCGCCGTGAGCAGTAAGACAAGGCTTACCTGTCCGGACAGATAGGCCAGAAGGTTGCTAAGCCAAAGCTGCCGCAGCAAAACCAGCACGACGATGACGCCCGTGAACGCCGCCAGCCCCTTGAGCGCCTTGTCGTGGCGGGGCGCGGTTCGGGACGTGTTTAGAAAGACAACGGCAAAGATGATGGCGAACATCATCATTAAAGACGCAAAGACCGCGATATAGGACATCACGAACTCGGCCAGCGGCGGCCAGAAATATCGAAAAAGGCCGATCAGCGTGCACTGCCACAACAGCAAAAAGAGGATATAGACGATGTAAAGGAGGTAATGCCGGTCGCGGACAAAAAGATACAGGGCCAGATTGTACAGGATCATGGCAACGAGGATGCCGACGAAAAATCCGATGATCAGAAAGAGGATAAAACTGTTTTCCCGGAAAGCATCGATGGTATAGAGCGTCGCGCGAAACTGCAGCGCGAAAGGCGTGGCGACGCGGACGATGACCGGCCGCGAGGCGTCGATGTTGTCGGGGAGCGCGAAGGTCGGATAGAGAAAGGGAAATTCCCGGCTCTTGTCCCCCTGCTGCCAGCCGCCGGTAAGCTTGACAACACCCGGCTTTCCGTTTTGCACAACCGGAACATAAAGTGTGATGGATCCCAGGGCCGCATTGTCGAAAACCAGAAAAGACCGGCGGCTGGCCAGCGGATCGTCGGCGCCGGAAGCGGAGGGGGCGATGCGGCATTTAAACCAGAGCGTCGCCCGTTTAAAGCTGAACTGGAAGGAATTCTTCGCGTGGCGCTGAAAAGACGGCTTCTCACGGACGATGTCGCTGTACTCCAGGCGGTCCGTGGGATCAAGCAGGTATTCGGCCTGCGCGGCGATTTCCACGGAAGGGACGCCGCGTCCGACAACAACCGCCCCGGCCGTTGCCCGGGCCGCGGCCGGAGAAAGAAGCAGGACGACAAAAAGCGCGGACAACAAAAGGCAAAACATTTTTAGCCCGGAATTCACAGAGTACCTCTTCGGTTGTCGGCTGCGCGGGCAGTCGCGCCTTCCGGTATCCATTTTGTAAATGTACCCGCCTCAAATAAAGACCACATTTTTTCGCGGACGACCTCCCATGCCTGCCGGTCGCTGCGGATCAGAATGCCCCGGTCGGCCAGCTCCGCGATGATGGCTCGGATCTCGGCCGGCGTCCGGCGGGTGATGGGAACAAGCAGTGCGACGGCGTCTTCTGCAAGGGGCCGCGGCCGGTCCAGGAAATAGGCGATGATGACCAGGCGGGACCAGAGGTCGGTGAACTCCTCCAGGGCTTCGTTCGAGGCTTTGAGCCGCGTAGAAAATTCACGCAGCATGTAAAGCGCCGCCTCCCGGTTTTCGCGGATCAGGCCGCGCAGGGTCGCATCGTCGATCACGGCCAGGGCGCTGTCCGCGAGCGCGCGCGCCGTGGCCGTGCGTCGTACATCGATCAGCGTCGCCATTTCGCCGAAATACTGCCCCGGCCCCAGCCGGGCCAGCGTTTTGGTCATGGAACTGTCGGTGCGCTCCAGGACCACGCTTCCGGACAGGATGTAAAACATCTCGCGCCCCCGGTCGTTCTCGCGGAAGATGACGCTGTCTTTCGCGAAGGAACGCCCGAATTTCGCAAAGAGCCGCTCATCCACTTTCAGGCGCGACGCGCGGGGTTTGAGGAGCGCCCGCTCGAGCAGGAGCAGATCGCGCCGTTCGTAGGAAGCCAGCATCTCGGCGCAGAACAAAAATATCAGCGACACGTAGAAAACCCAGATCACCAGGATGACGATGGTTTCCAGGGAACCGAAAATCACGTGATAGCGGGTGTAGGAGGTCACGTACCAGGTGAAGAACTGTTTGGCGATTTCCAAAAGCAGCGCAAAGGCGGCGCCGGCAACCAGGGCCGGAACCGGACGGACGCGCGTGGTCGGCGTGAACCGGTACAGCAGCGCGGCCAGGGCGACGACCAGCGCATACGGGATCGCGTAGCGCAAAAGCAGCTCCGCCGGCAGGTCGAGCGAAATTTCCATGCCGCCCGGAAGGATCAGGGGGGATTGGGCCAAAAGCGCCGCCGCGGCGCTGATAAAAATGCTCAGGCCGCCCACCAGCCAGGCGGCGGGGATCATGCAGAAAGCCATCAGCTTGGAAACGACATACTTGCGTTTCCGGCGGGAGCGGAAAATGATGTTGAACGCCGACTCGACGGCGTTGAAGATCGCAGCCGACAGCCAGATGAGACCCAGAAAACCGATCCAGCCCAGGACCTGTCTCTTGTCTTCGATTTGTCCGAGCTGCCCGAGAATCTCTTCGGAAAAGTAGGGATGAAAGTTCCGGATTGCCGCGACGATATCCGCCTGGACGGCGGGATTGGAACTGAAGAAGGATCCCGCCGCGAGAATGGTCAGGATAAAAAGCGGAATCGCGGACAGAACGGCGTAAAGCGCGATGGCCGCCGCCTGATTGGCGTCGCTGTTGGCGCTGAAATTGGCTATGGCGTCGGACACGACGTCCCAGGCGCCGGCGGCTCTCAGCTTCATGGATTCCCGGCGCTTTTTCCGCCGCGCTGTTCCGTCTTTATTTTTTTTGCCCATCCGGTTTTTGCCTGACGCCATTTCTTTTTGGCTTTCATCCTACAACGGAACAGGATGCGGGTCAAAGCGATACTTGAGCGATAATTGAGACGGCATCCGGCGGCTTGAAAGAGATTGAACGGCCGCCTTTTCTGGGGTAAAGAAGAGGACAAAAGAAGCACTGCGTCGGACGACGGAGCTTTCGGGCAGGACAAAAAAACTGCGAGAAAAGGAGAATCCCATGAAAAGAAAAATGTTCTTCTATGCGTTTTTAGCACTGTTGCTGCTCGCGCCCGCGCAGCTTCCGGCGGCGGACTTCGCCTGGATGCCGGATTTCAATGTTCAGGCGCAGGCGGACCCGTCCGGATTCCGCGTCCGGCTCGCCACGCGTTTTCATATCGGCGACGCGCAGGTCAGCGCCGTGCTTGGCAATTTCCCCAAACCGGCGGATGCCTACGTCGCCCTGCGCCTGGGGGAAATGTCGGGAAAACCGTTTGAATACGTCGCCGAACAGTACAAGGCCAACAAGGGGCAGGGCTGGGGAGCGCTGGCGAAAAGCCTGGGCATAAAACCCGGCTCGCGCGAATTTCATGCCCTGAAGCGCGGAGACGACCTTTACGCGTCCAAGGGCAAGGGAAAAGGCAAAAAGAATAAATAAGAGGCGGATTGCCGCCGGATAAGGAATTTCGCGGGGGAATCCTGAAAGTCCCGGGGAGAGGTTCCTGCTCGCGTGCTACGTCTGGCGCGGATCCAGATAGTCGTAAACCACTTCGCCCAGGCCGAGCGTCATGTCGCTGATGTAGTGAACGGCGTTGAGAATGCGTTTGACCGGCAGATCGGCCACCGGCGCCATGCAGTGCGCAAAGAGCTGCAGCGAGGCCGGCCCCGTCCAGGCTTCGCGGACCGTGACGTTGAGAAACGGATATTTCACGAGCTGACAGATTTTCGCGTTGCAGTCCACGTCGGGAATCACCTTGACCAGGTAATTCGGCGCGCGCATCGCCTCCAGAAACGGTTCGGTGCCGAGCTGCTGCCACTTGTACGCCATCGTGGCGCGCGCGATTTCCAGCTCGCCGTATGTCAGAACGCCGATGTAGCAATCCTTGCTGACGCGGTCCACGCGCATCTGGGGCCTGGCGAACTTTTTGGGGAACCCCCAGATTTCCCGCCCGCCGACGATGGGCGCGAGGTCGTCGAGATACATGGCGTGCACGTAGTTGCCCGCTTCGCCCCTGTACAGAACCGGAATGACCTGCCCGGATTCCTCATAGGAACCGAAGCCGTCGGAATCCGGCATTTTGATAAATTCGTACTTCACCACCGGCTTGTACACTTCCAGAGGCGCCGGAACGGCCCTGGCCAGCGCGTCGGGATCGGTTTCGTATTCGATGATCAGAAATTCGCGGTTGCGGAACTGGTAAGGCCCCGGCGCAAACGAGGGGCTGGAAAGCGGCATGGCGAAACAGTTTTTGACGTCGGAAATTTTCATAAGCGCTCCTTGCCGGTCAGGGGACCGCGATCCATTTGTCCAGGCCGGCCATCTCCAGAATACGGCGCACCGCCGGGCCGGCGTTGATGATGGAGAAATTCCCGCTTTTCATGCGCACCACGATCATCACAATGCGCAGAAAGCCCGAGGAAATGTATTTGACGCCGGCGAAGTCGAACCGGACCGCGCAGGAAGGCAGGGCGGCGTCGACGGTGGCGGTGATTTCCTTTTGCAGCCCCATCGCCGCGAGCGTGTCCAGGCGTTCGGTAAAATGAAACACCAGCGTGTTGTCGTTTATCCTGCTTTCCATGGAGGGAGTTTCCTGGCCTTTCGGGATTTTTCCGGCCGCGCCTTGCGGTCCGTTTGAAAACGAGCGCAGTATACCGCGTCTATGTGGTTTGTCAAATGCGCGCCCCCGAATGCGCCGCCCCGGAAAATCATATTGCAATGGCCGGGCGCTTGGGCTATGAAAAACCGCATGCGCAGACTGTTTTTAGGAATTCTTCTTCTGGCGATGGCGGGGCTTGGGATCTCCTGTGAAAAATCCCCGCAAAACGGCAACGGGCCGCAAAAGACGGACAAGCCGCCCGCGTACGGCGACATTCTCGTGCGCGGCGACATCGGCGACGCGAGCAACCTGATTCCGCTTCTGGCGTCCGATTCGGCCTCGCACGCGGTGGCCGGCATGGTGTACAACGGCCTCGTCAAGTACGACAAGAACATGAACATCGTGGGGGACCTCGCCGAATCCTGGGACATTTCCCCAAACGGCCTGGTCATCACGTTCAAGCTGCGCCGGGGCGTGCGCTGGCATGACGGCAAGCCTTTTACCGCCGCGGACGTGCTTTACACCTACCAGGTGACGGTCGATCCCCAAACGCCCACCGCCTACGCGGGCGATTTTCTGAAAGTTAAAAAAGCCGAAGCGCTGGACGACTACACGTTCCGCGTCACCTACGACAAGCCGTTCGCGCCGGCGCTGATCAGTTGGGCTTCCGCGATCCTGCCCCGGCATCTTCTGGCGGGAAAGGACATCACCCAGAGTCCGCTTTCGCGCCATCCCGTCGGCACCGGTCCCTACACGTTCAAGGAATGGGTGGCCGGGCAGAAAATCGTTCTGGCGTCCAACGGGGATTACTTCGACGGCCGTCCGTACATCGACGGCCGCGTCACGCGCATCATTCCCGACACGGCGACGATGTTTCTGGAGCTGCGCGCGCAGAATCTGGGGATGATGGGGCTCACGCCGCTTCAGTACACGCGCCAGACGGACAACAATCTGTTTCGGGACAATTTTACGAAGTACCGCTACCTGGCCTTTGCCTACACCTACCTGGGCTACAATTTGAAAAATCCGCTGTTTACGGACAAGCGGGTGCGCCAGGCCATTTCCTATGCGATCAATAAAGACGAAATCATCACCGGCGTGCTTCTGGGGCTGGGCAAGCCGGCGCACGGGCCTTACAAGCCCGGCACCTGGGCCTACAACGACAACGTGAAGAAATATCCTTACGATCCGGCCCGGGCGCGCGCTCTCCTCCGAGAGGCGGGGTGGGCGGATGCCGACGGCGACGGCGTGCTGGAAAAAGACGGCCGGCCTTTTGCCTTTGAAATGCTCACCAATCAGGGCAACGAAACCCGGCAGAAGTGCGCGGAAATCATTCAGCGGCAGCTCAAAGAGGTCGGCCTTTCCGTGAAGATCCGCATCGTGGAGTGGTCGGCGTTCGTGACCGAGTTCATCAACAAGCGGCGCTTCGACGCCGCTATTCTGGGCTGGACGATTCCGCTCGACCCGGACGCCTACGACGTCTGGCATTCGAGCAAGACCGCCCCGGAGGAGCTCAACTTCGTCTCGTACCGGAACAGCGAGGCGGACGAGATGCTGGAGAAGGGCCGGAGCACCTTCGATCAGGCCCGGCGCAAGCAATACTACGACCGGTTTCAGGAAATCCTGGCCGAGGACCAGCCCTACACGTTTTTGTATGTCCCCGATGAACTGATCATCATCGCCAACCGCATCCGCGGCGTCGCGCCGGCGCCCATCGGCATCGGCCACAATTTCGACAAGTGGTATGTGCCCAAAGACGAGCAGAAGTACACGATGAAGCGATAGCGCCTTAGTTAACCTTGCAGGGAACGATCGCGACCACGCTTTCGGACGGCCAGACCGTTTCCTGCCGGCGAATAAAAAATGCTTGACAATAGAACGCGCGTTCTATATAGAAGGGGCCATGAAAAAGACGCGCGACATAAAATCCGTTGAAGAGAGCCTGGCGGCGTTTTACCGCCGGCAGAAACGCATGCCCACCTACACGGAAATGATGGACCTGTTCGAGGTGCGCTCCAAAAGCGTCGTGTCCTACTGGATCGACAAGCTCATCGAAAAGGGCATTCTGGAAAAGGACGCCCAGGGATTTCTCAAGCTCTCGGACATCTCCTTCGGCATTCCCCTGGTCGGCAACATCGCCGCGGGGCTGCCCGCCTCCGCCGAGGAAAATACCCGCGACGTGGTGTCCATGGACGCCTACCTGGTGGCCAAACCCGAATCGTCCTTTTTGCTGCGCGTCACCGGCGATTCCATGATCGGCGCGGGAATCATGGAAGGCGACCTGGTGGTCGTCGAACGCAACCGCGAGCCGAAAAACGGCGACATCGTGCTTGCCGAGGTGGACGGCCAGTGGACCTTGAAGTATTTCCGCCGCAAGGGCGGCCAAGTCATGCTGGAAGCGGCCAATCCGGCCTACCCCATGATTTATCCCCGCGAAGAATTGAAAATAGGCGGCGTAATCACCGCGGCCGTCAGAAAATATCTGATGTAACCCGTAACGGAAGACAGGGAGCAAAAACCATGCAGACGACAACCAGCCTGACTGCGATGCAGATGACGATGAACGACCATCCGGCGACGCCGGCAAACCGCGAGCGGTTCCGGGAAACGATCCGCAAAACGGAGCCTGTCGACTGGGACGCGGTCATCCTCCGGGCCGACAAACTCACCGCCCGGGCCGGGGCCGTTGTGGCGGTTCTCTCCGCTTTGTATTTCGCCCCGATTCTCCTGTCCATTTTATTGAAGAACTGAAAAAAACGGCATCCTATGACCGCCCGGGAAATCAGCAAAAAGCTGCGCGCACTGGCCGATTCGGAGCAGGCCTCCCAGTTGCAGCGGTTTTTCAAAACCGCACCCGGGCAGTACGGCGCGGGCGACAGGTTTTTGGGCATCCGTGTGCCGCAGCTTCGCGAAGAGGCAAAAAATTTCACAGCGCTGCCGCCGGGCGAGGTCGGGAAACTGCTTTCTTCCGGATACCATGAAGAACGCCTGTGCGCTCTTTTGATCCTGGTGCGGCAATTTTCAAAAGGCGGTCCCGGCGAGCGCCAGGCCATCTATGAATTTTATCTGCAAAACACCCGCTTTATCAACAACTGGGACCTGGTCGATCTTTCCGCGCCGCTGATCGTGGGAGCCTGGCTCGCGGGCGGAGACAGGCGGATCCTTTACCGGCTGGCCGGTTCGCAGAGCCTTTGGGAGCGGCGCATTGCGATGATTTCCACCTTTGCTTTCATCAAAAGAGGCCAATGCGGCGACGCTCTGGCGATTGCCGAACTTCTCCTGGCGGATCGGGAAGACCTGATTTCCAAAGCGGCGGGATGGATGCTGCGGGAAGTGACAAGCGTAATCCGGCCGCCCAAAGAAGCGTTTCTTGACAGGCACGGCCTGCGCATGCCCCGCACGATGTTGCGCTACGCCATCGAAAAATTTCCAGAAGAGGAGCGGCAGAACTATCTGCGCCGGCCGGCGGAAAGGGCGCAGTTTGGAGCAGCGGCGCGCCGGCCGGGGCACGCGCGCCGCTGCTCGGAGTTTTGAGCCGGATGTTTACGGAGGCGTTGCGGGTTTTGCCGGCGGTTCGGCAATGTCCAGAATCCGATCCACGCTGAAGATGCGTTTTTCCCTGCGGGCGAGGCAGTAAGCCTCCAGGCCCAGGTAGGGATGACCCTGATATTCCATGGGCCCCACGAAAAGCGGCCGCACCACCCGGCGCGACTTTTCGTCCTGCCCCTTCAGGTAGAGTATTTCGATGTCTTTCCTGTCGGCGATGGCCGTTTCGATTCTCCGGATTTTCTCCTCCCGGCCCAGCGTCTTGGCGGCCTGCCGGTACTGGATGTCCGTCAGGAACTTGACCACCCGCCAATCCATCAGGATGTGGCTTTTGCGCAGCGGCTGTTTAAGGACGATGCCTTCGAGCGTCGTGCAGCGCGACAGGGCCACGTACATCTGCCCGTGCGCGAAAGTGCCGCGTCCGACGTCGATCATGACATTTTCAAACGTCTTGCCCTGGCTTTTATGAATGGTCACCGCAAAGGCGAGCCGGACCGGGTACTGCTGAAAGGCCCCCACCTCTTCGGACCGGAGCTCGTCGTTTTTCAAAAAGAAGCGGTAGATTTTCCAGGTGTAGGGCGAGATGCGCGCCGTGTCGCCGTTGTCGAGATCGGCCACGATGACGTCCTCTCCTGTGTCGTCGGTTTCGAACCGGCGGATGATGCCGACGGTGCCGTTGTACCACTGGCCGTAAGAGTCGTTGTTGAGGAGCATGATCTGCGCCCCCTTCTTGAGCTTCAGCTCCACGGCGGTGGGCAGGTACTCCTTGCCGAAATCCCCTTCGAGCAGGCCTTTCGCCTTCCAGACCCTCCCGGGCAGTTCGGCCAGGCGTTTTTCGTTGACGGCGTCGGCCAGATCGTTGGTGCTGGTGAGCGAAATGTAAAAGGTATCGGGCGGCGGCTCGAAGTCCGGATCGCAGCGCGCGTTGAAGCAAGCAAGGTCCGCGTCCGTCACGGAACGGTTGCGGATGGTGTTGAGCAGCCGGACGAAGTCGCCGTCCTTCTGGCGGTAGACTTTTTCGAGCTCGACGTATTCGATGGACAGTTCCCGGAAGACGTTGGCGCTGAAAAAATACGGCGTCGGATAGTGGCTCCGGAAAATCTCACGCTCGGCTGCGGCCACCACCGGCGGAAGCTGGTACAGGTCGCCGATGAAGATCATCTGGACGCCGCCGAAAGGCTCTTTCTCGCTGGGACCGTTGAAACGCAGGAATTTGTCGATGCAGTCCAGCAAATCGGCGCGCACCATCGACACCTCGTCGATCACAATCGTGGTGAGGCGGTTGTAAACGGTCGACTTGCCCTTGTCCGCCTTCTTTTTGCGCTTGATCGACGCGGGCGTCACGTTGGGCTTGAAATGGAAAAAGGAATGGATCGTCTGGCCCTCGATGTTCACCGCGGCGACGCCCGTCGGCGCGAGGACGACCGCCTGTTTTTTCGTATGGGCGCGAAAATAGGAAAGCAGCGTCGATTTCCCCGTGCCGGCCCGTCCGGTGACGAGGACGTTTTTATCCGTTTCTTCCATAAGCGAAAGCGCGCGCTGGAATTCGGCGTTGAAATCGATGGCGGCGGGTTTGGTTGTCGGGGTCATGGCGTTTTCCTGAAAATCATGTCTTTTTCTAAACACAAATTACGGGCGCATTCAACGATGAATATTTGATTTTCGCAAGGGTCTGGTGTAACACAGGCCGACCGGACCCATTGACGATCAAAGGAGGACACGGATGTTTCGAAAAGCGGTTTTCCCCGGCAAATATGTCCAGGGCGAGGGCGCGCTTGCCCAACTGCCCGATTGGATCGGCCATTTCGGCAAGAAGGGATTGATTCTTGCCTCTTCCTCATCCCACAATAAAATTCTCGTTTCGTACCGGGAGACTTTACACGCCCGCGGAATTCGCATTGAACCTTTCTCCGGCGAATGCTGTGAAAAGGAATTGATCCGTCTTGCGGATATTCTGCGGCGCGAGGAGATTGACGTCATCGCCGGCATGGGCGGCGGAAAGACGATCGATACGGCCAAAATCGTCGCCGACCGGGCGGACCTGCCCGTGATCGTCGTTCCCACCATTGCCTCAACCGACGCGCCCTGCAGCGGCTGCGCCGTTCTTTATACGGAGCAGGGAACCTTCGAATCGGTGTTTTACCAGAAAATGAATCCGCAGGTGGTGCTGGTCGATACCGCGGTGATCGCCGGCGCGCCGGCGCGCTTTCTGGCGGCGGGCATGGGCGACGCGCTGGCGACCTGGTTTGAAGCCCGTTCGTGCAACCGCACCTGTTCGCCGAATGCCTGCGGCGGACTTGCCACGCGCGCGGGGATGCACCTGGCCCGGCTCTGCTACGAGACGCTCCTCGATTACGGTCCGGCGGCAAAAATCGCCTGCGAGCGGCAGATCGTCACGCCCGCGCTCGACCATATCATCGAAGCCAACATCCTTCTTTCCGGCCTGGGATTTGAAAGCGGCGGGCTGGGGGCGGCCCACTCCGTCCACAACGGCCTCACGGCGCTTGCCGAAACCCACGCCTTTTACCACGGCGAGAAAGTCGCCTTCGGCGTACTTACCGGCTTGCATCTGGCGGATGCCGGTCCGGACGAGATGCGGACTGTTTATGATTTTTGCGAAACCATCGGGTTGCCGACGACGCTCGCCGACATCGGCCTCGCGGGAGTCCGCCGTGAAATGCTGTATCGGGTCGCAGAAAAAGCCTGCGCGCCCGAGGAGTGCATTCACCACGAAGCGGGGGAAATTTCGCCGGGAAAAGTTTTACAGGCCATGCTGGCCGCGAGCGCCATGGGCGAGGTCCGTCGGCCACGTCAAACGAAAGACATGACATAAAGGAGGAATTATGCGCATCGTTCGGAAGATTATTCTTACAGGAGTGCTCTGCGTTGTCCTTTGTTGGCCGGCTGCAGCCGAGACGCCGGCGGTGAATCATGCCGCGCTTCAGGATGCGCTCATCAAAAGCCAGGTGGAGACCGCGGTCAGCATGCTTACCGCCATTTACGCCCGGCAGCAGAGAGGGGAGATGAGCGCGGAGAAAGCCAAAGAGCTGGGCGCCGGCCTGCTTCGGGAACTGCGCTACGGCAAGGACGGCTATTTCTGGGCCGATACGACCGAGGGGATCAACGTTGTTCTGTATGGTCGCAAGGACACGGAAGGCCGTAATCGGTTAAACGACAGGGACGACAGGGGCGTCTTCTATGTGAAGGAATTTCTGGCCAAAGGCAAAACCGGCGGCTATGTCGAATATCACTTTACCAAAAAGGGCCAGGCCGCGCCTCTGCCCAAACGCTCCTACGTGCTTTTGTTCGAACCGTTCGGCTGGGTGGTCGGCACGGGCTACTACCGCTGAATGTAACGGTGGGTCATGAACGGAAAAGAGCTCCCGGGGCAGGCGGCGAAAAAGGAAGCAGAAGGTTTATTCTTCACGCCTGCCTTCCAGGCCTTGACGATCGGCGTTCCGTTTTGCGTGTTCAAAATGCTGTTCGGCCTGGCGGCGCTGCGCGCGGCCGCGCCGCAGGGCGCACTTTACATTTTTGCCTGGCTGATAATGGCCTGGGCCGCGGCGGATCTGATCATGAATCTGATCCGCGTTTTTTATCATCTGGCCGGCCGGGCCTCGCCCATCGAGTACTGCACGCTGGCGCAGGCAGGCCGGTTTTTTGACCGGCCGCGGCTGTTTCTGGCCGTCGATACGCTTATTTCCTTTTCTCTCATTTGTTTTGTCCTGTGGTCGGGTTGGATTGCTCTCTTTACCCCCCGGGAGGCCTGCCTGTGGTACGCGGCGACGACGCTGAACCTGATCAGCGTATCGATCGTGAACATCCGGATCGAGCTTCGCCGCGGCTCATGACCCCAACCGTTCATCGCGTGAGGCAGGAATTTTACGGCGCGCAGGAACCGTTCTTCGTCGCGGCCGGCAATTCTGCGTGTTTTCCCTTGACATAAACTCCGCTGCCTTTTATTCTAAACAACATTGATTTTTTTAGCAGATAACGGACGAAAGGGATGTTGCGCTCCGGCCGATGGAACGGGCGCACAGGCGCAAAGACCATGAACGACGGCAGAGGAAGACGGCTTTTTCAAAACAGGACGGGCAATCGTCGGCGCGGCGCGCAAAGCCCGGCGGGTCCGCAAGGCCTGCTTTTTTTCACGGCGCTGCTGGGCCTTATCGCGCTCTTGCTCTGGCCCTGGCCGCTGCAGGCGCGGGATCTCACGTGCGACCGTCTTCCCGTCCTGATGGAGGTCTTCCACGAGAATCACTATGCCCTCAAGAGCACCACGCCGGAAATCCTGGCGCAGGCCGTCGATCAGATGATCAAGCGTCTCGATCCCTCGAAGATGCTCTTGTACGAAGCGGATCTGGACAGGCTCAAACCGCTGCTCGCGGAGCTGTTTACCGGCGCCGAACGCGGCAACTGCACCTCGCTGAAACCGGTTTACGACCTTCTGGTGGCGCGGGCGCGGGAAAACGAGGCCTTTGTGAAAAAACTTCTCGGCCCGGACTTCCGCCCCGACCGGAGCGTGTCGCTCAATCTCGACATCGACAAGCGCCCCTATCCGAAAACATTCGCGGAAAAGCAGTCGCTTTTGCGCAAGATCGTTCTTTTCCAGATCGAAAATGCGCTTTTGGCCGGCATCGATCCGGCGACGGCCCGGGAGCAGCAGATCCACCGTTATGAATTGCAGACCCGCCGTGTGATCGAACAGAATCCGGCTGAGCTCATCACCACGTCGGCTGAGGCCTTTGCCCGGGCGCTGGACCCGCACACGAGTTACCTGTCCCCGCAGAATTTCGAGGATCTGAAGATTTCGATGAACCTTTCCCTGGAGGGAATCGGCGCCGTACTGTCGAGCGACAACGGTTTCACCGTTATTGAAGAGCTGATCCCCGGCGGCGGAGCGGAAAAGTCCGGCCTCATCAAACCCAAGGACAAAATTATCGCCGTGGCGCAGCAGGGCGAAAAACCGGTCGACGTCATCGACATGGATCTGCGCGACGTCATCAGCATGATCCGCGGCAAGAAGGGGACCCGCGTCACTCTCACGATTCTCCGCCAGGCCAACCGCAAGGAACGCTTCGACGTCACCATCGTGCGCGACAAGGTTGATGTCCGCGAGCAGGAAGCGAAAATAACCTACGAAACACGCAAGGCAAACGGCAAAGCCTACCGCTTTGGCGTCATCGAGCTGCCGTCCTTTTACGGCGGCGAAAGAGGCGGCCGGTCCAGCTATCAGGATGTGAAAAAACTTCTGGCCGAAGCCAAACAAAAAGGAGTGGACGGCATCCTCCTCAACCTGTCGCGCAACGGCGGCGGCATGCTGGATGAGGCGGTGCGCCTGACCGGCCTGTTCATCGGTCCGGGCGGCATCGTCGCGGTCAAGGACACCCGCGGGCAGGAAACGATTCTTGTCAACGGCAGGGCAACGGCGGGAAGAGCCAACGGCCGGCGCAATGTCATTAAATTTCCAGCGGAAGATCCCCGGTCCGTTTACACGGGGCCATTGGTCGTGCTCACGAGCCGGATGAGCGCGTCGGCGAGCGAAATCGTCGCGGGGGCCCTCAAAGACTATCGCCGCGCTGTGATTGCCGGGTCGGATCATACTTACGGCAAAGGATCGGTCCAGACGCTGATGGAACTGCCCTGGGATCTGGGGGCGATGAAGGTTACCACGGCCCTGTATTTTCTGCCCGGCGGTCGGTCCACCCAGAAGGCGGGCGTGGCGGCGGACGTGCGTTTGCCGGGGCTGTTCGCCCTGGAGGATATCGGCGAGGCGGCGCTGGATTATGCGCTTCCCGGCCAGGCCATCGCTCCTTTCCTGGGGACGCCGGAGAAAACGGCCGCGCCCTGGACGCCCTTGGACGAGCGCCTGATCGCGTCGCTGGCGACGAAGTCGCAGGCGCGCGTGGCCAGGGACGCCAAATTCGCCAAAATCATCAAGGACAACAAAGAGGCGGCGGAAAAGCAGGGCCTCATTCAACTGGATGATTACCGCCAGAGTGTGAAAAAGGAAAACGGCGGCAAAAATAAACTGACGCTGGCGGAGCAGAGGCAAAAGGCCCGCGAACAGTATGCGCCTTTTATTAACGAAAGCGTCAATATTCTCCTGGACATGGTGGTGTCGAAAGAGCCGGTCAGCCGGGCGGTTCCGTTGCGCGGCTGAGCCTCTCGCGGCGATTTCATATTTTGTTCCGGCGGAATTTTTAAATCCTTCCATTATTACAATTCCTTGCAAAATTATTCCCGTTGCCGCCGCCCGGCATGCATCTTTAACTTGCCTTCCTGCAAAGATCAGAGCCGTACTTTTTTATCTTGCAGCCGGAGGGGTGGGCAAGGAGGCCGGATCCCGCCTGCGACAGCAACCGTGCTCCAGGGGGAGAGGCTTGGCGACAAAGCCGGAAGTCCATTTGATCAGTGATGATAATTTCGAAGCGGCGGTTGTTCGGGAAACAAAGCCCGTGCTTCTCGTGCGCATACCGCAGGATGATCGGTTTTCCCGGCAAATCGGCATCGTGACGGAGACGGTGTCCGGCTCCGGCAATCCGCTGAAAATCGGCCTTCTGGAGGAACCGTTCATCGGCCTGTTTAAAAAAAGATACCGCGTTGCCGGAACGCCGACGTTTTAATGTTCCGGGGAGGCGTGGAAAATGGCCGCCTGCTGGGGCTTGTGGACGAAGCGATGCTGCGGGGCCTGAGGAGGCTTCGACCGGCGTCATCGGGAAGCGGGCGGTTTAACCAAGAGGAGGGATGGGACATGAAGCGTGTACAGTATTTCTTCGTGGCGGCGGCCACGATGAAGATCAACGAGGAAAAAGGAAACGAGTTTCTTGTGATGGCCTTCACCAGCGCGCCCAGAATTACGGAGCTCGGCAACAAGCTGACGATCGTTGCGCCGGGGTCCTTTGTGTCGACGGCGGAAAGCAGCGCGTTCGTGGCGCTCAAGCCGGGCTGCGAAGCCACGTCGCGTGAAATCCTCGCGCATTGCCGGACGAAGCTCGCCGATTTCTTTCTGCCCAAATCCATCGTGTTTCTGCCGGAACTGCCGAAAAACATCGTCGGCAGGATTCTGAAGGAAGAACTGCGCAGGCTGTAACGCCCGGCGGAAGCGGCTTAAAAAACAAACGTTCGTTCCTGTGATTTTCCATGAAAATCTGATAGGAAGACATGAAAAAAATGGCATCCGAAATCAGGCATTCAGGAAGAAAGCGAGGAACTATGCAGAGGCGATTGGTTGTCGAGGAGCACACGGACCGGGCCCGCCGACAAAACCGGGGCACTTTGTCTGAAGTTGAGTCCAAAACGATATTGAGCCGCTACGGCATTCCTGTGGTTGAGGAAACCGTTGCGGAAACAGAGGAGCAGGCGGCGGCCGCCGCACGCAAAACGGGCTATCCGGCCGTGCTTAAGGCGCTGGGGGCAGCGCTCGGCCACAAGACCGAGCGAGGTCTGGTCCGGGTCAATCTCCGCTCGGAGGAAGAGGTCCGCCGGGCGTTTCGTGAAATTCGGCGCGCGGCGGACGCGGACTGGGAAGCCTGTGTCGTGCAGCCGCACGTTGCCGGACACCGCGAGTTCGTCGCCGGAATATTCCGCGATGCGCAGTTCGGCGCCTGCGTCATGTTCGGCCTGGGCGGCGTTCTGGCGGAAGCGCTGGGCGACGTGTCTTTCCGCATTGCGCCGGTGGACCGGTTCTCCGCGCGGGCGATGCTCGAAGAAATCCGCGCCGCGAAGCTTTTGGGTCCTTTCCGCGGCGAGGCGGTCGTCGATGCGGATCGTCTGACGGACGTGCTGACGGGATTGTCCCGCCTGGCGCTCGATGAACCGGAAATCGCCGAAGTGGACATCAACCCGCTGATTGTCTTGCCGGACGGCAGAATCAAGGCGGTGGATGCGCTGATCGTTTTGGGCAACCGGAAGCCGGTCTCCCGGCCTCCCGTCGACGTTGTCCGCATCCGCCGGGCGCTCGACGCCATGGCCAACGCGCAGTCCGTGGCGGTGGTCGGAGCGACGTCGAACGTCCGCGGCGGCTACCTCGGCATTTTCGGCTGCATGCGCGCCTTCGGCTACGAGGGCCGCCTGTACCCGGTCAATCCCAAAGCCGATTCCATCGACGGAATTCAATGCTACCCCAATCTGATATCGCTGCCTGAGAAGGTCGATCTGGTCATCCTTGCCGTTCCGGCGCAAGCGGTTCCCGATGCGCTTAAAGACTGCATCGCCTCCGGCAACGCCAACGTGCACATTTTTACAGCCGGTTTCCGGGAGTCCGCCGAGGAGGAAGGCGAAAAGCTCCAGCGGGAAATCGAGGCGATCGCCCGCGAAGGCGGCCTGCGCGTCGTGGGCCCGAACTGCATGGGCTGGTATGTTCCTTCCCGGAAGATGCTGACCTGGAACGCAGCGCCCGCGCCCGCCGGCCCCGTGTCGATGATCAGCCAGAGCGGCGGCAACGCGCAGGAATTCACCCACCATGCGGCCAAAACCCACCGTCTGTATTTCAACAAGGTGATCAGCTACGGCAACGCGCTCACCCTCGACAGCCCGGATTATCTGGATTACCTGGCCGGCGACGAGACGACGTCGCTGGTCGTCATGTATCTGGAAGGCGTGAAGGACGGACGGCGGCTGCTTTCGGTCACGCAGGAAGCCGTGCGCCGCAAGCCCGTCATCATCATGAAGGGGGGACTTTCCGAAGCCGGCGCCCGGGCCGCGTCCTCCCACACCGGAGCGCTGGCGGGCAGCCGCCGGATATGGGAAGCGTTCTTCCGGCAGACCGGCGCGGTGCGCGTTGATTCGATCGAGGAGATGGCCGACGTCGCCGCCGCGTTTCATTACCTCAAAAGGACGCCCGGCCGGCGCGTCGGCGTCTTGAGCGTGGGCGGCGGACAGGCGGTGGCCGTGGCGGACGCCTGCGCGCAGGCGGGCATGGACCTGCCCGCGTTTTCGCCGGCGACGGTGAAGAAAATCCGCGCCTTCATTCCGCCGGCCGGCAACATGATCCGCAATCCGATTGATTCCTACCTGGCGTTCATGCGGACGGACTACGTCGGCAGGATCTTCGATATTCTGGCGCACAGCGGCGAAGTGGACAATGTCGTTGTTTCGCTTCCCCTGGACTGGCTCTACAGAGAAGCGGGACAGGAAAACTTTATCGAAGTGATCGCGCGCTATCTGGCGGGCGAGGGGCGCGAGAAACTATGCGGTCTGCCTTTGGTCGTGGCCTGGCGTCAGTATCAGGATGCGGAAGCGTTTCGCCGCATGAGAGCCGTGCTGGAGGATATTCTGCTTACGGCGGGCGTTCCCGTCTATGAGGGATTGAACCGCGCCGTCCGGGCGCTGGCCCGTCTCGAGCGCTACAGCGCCTTTGTCAAGGCCGGCTCGGCCGCGTCCGGCTGAAGGCGCAGGTGATTTGCGGGCGGCCCGGCGCAGGCATCAGCGCGGCGCCGCCCGGTTTTTTTATTTGGATTTCACGGCGGAAGCGCTGGGCGAAACCATGCCGCCCAGAAGCGTGCCGCCGTCGAGGAGCAGAATTTCACCCGTGGTCAGAACCGCGTCTTCCAGCAAAAACAGAATGTTCGGCGCGATGGTTTCCGGCGTGCCGGTGCGCCTGAGCGGATTGGTCGCTTCCAGATAGCCTTTCAGCCGCTCGTAATTTTCCGCGCCCATGCCGTCGCGGAGCCAGTCGCCCTGAATGAATCCGGGGCAGACGGCGTTCACCCGGATTTCCGGCGCCAGCGCGCGGGCCAGCGCCTTGGTCATCGTGATGAGCGCTCCCTTCGACGCGCAGTAGGCCACGCAGCTTCCGACGGCGTTGACGCCGGCGGTGGAGGCGACGTTCACGACGGCCCCCCGGCCCTGCGCCTTCATGTGCGGCGCCGCGGCCCGGATCATCTGGTAGGGTCCCACGAGATTCGTGGCGTAGATGCGGATGAAGTCTTCCTGGGTCAGGCCTTCCAGATTGTCGTGGGCGCAGAATTTGGTCGTGGCGGCGTTGTTCACCAGCGCGTCGATGCGGCCCCACCTGTCGACTGCTTCGCGGACCATCCGCCGGCAGTCCGCGTCGCTCGCCACATCGGCGCGGCATAAAAGGGTTTCGGCGCCCAGAGCTTCGCAGGCGGCCTGAACGTCCAGCGCTTCCGTTTCGCTTTTCGAGTAGTTGATCACCACGTTGTAGTTCTTCTGCGCCAGCAGCTTGGCAGTTGCCGCGCCGACGCCGCGGGACGAGCCGGTGACAATGGCGACGCGTCGGGTATCTTTCATCGTTTATCTCCTTGGCATTCATTGACGGCCCGGAAATCCGGCCGGAACATTGCTCTTGCACAGTTTTGCAAAACCGTCAATGGCTATGGCGCCGTCATTGATGATTCGCTTTCACCATCTGCGGCAGTCAGGACAGAGAATCGGAAAAGCGTCCGACCGGTGCGCCGAAGCGGGCTGATTGTTACATCCGGCTTGTCGTTTGGGCCCGGGAAAAAGCGAGTATGACAATCCCTTTGACAGGATGACACGGGCTATGGTTTACTTTCGCGCGTATGATCGATGTAGAATATAACAAATTGCCTGTCGGCATTTATATGATTCAGAAAGGGCGTTTCCATCACGTGGATCTCGGCTTGACGCGCATGCTCGGGTATTCCTCTCCGGAATCATTGATCGGCAAATCCATTTGGGAGGTCGTTCATCCTGATGATCGTAAAAGGCTCAGACTGAACGTCCGTGAAGAAGACGCCCAGTCTCTTTCCGAAAGGCCCATCGTTCGTGTTTTCAAAAATGATAAAACGCTTCTCTGGGTCCAGATGGTCGGGGCAACGTCGGTTCTCCATGGCCGTCCTGTGAATAAAGGTTACATGATCGACATCACCGCCTTTAAAAAGGCGGAAAGGTATCTCAAGTATCATCTGGAGAATTCCAAGAGTATTATCGAGCAGATTGAAGACGGCATCAGCGAAGTGGATCTTCAGGGCAACGGAACCTTCGGCAATCTGGCCAATCGGCGAATGCTGGGGATTGCCGAAGAAGATGTCGAAGCCCTCGGACGGAATTATCGGGCCTACATGGATGAAGAGACGGCAAAAAAAGTTTCACGCGCCTTCAATGAGGTTTACCGGACCGGAATTCCCGGGAAAAATATTGTTTATGACATCATCGGCAAAGACGGCGTCCGCCGTACGGTTGAAGCGTCCGTGTCGCTCATCCGGGATGAAGATGGAAAAGTCACGGGGTTTCGGGCGGTGAACCGCGACATCACCGAACGCCAGAAGGCCGAAAAAGAGCTTGCCGAACACCGCTTTCAACTCGAGGCCATTTTTCGGAGCGTCAAGGACGTCATCATTACCCTGGATGCACAGCAGCGTGTTATTCTGGCGAATGCAGAGATCGAAAACTGTTGCGGCGTTGACGTTAAAGATATTACGGGAAGAGCATTTCCTGAATCGCTGGGAGGGTGCGGCAAGGCCTGCGGTGAAGTGATCCGGCAAACGCTGGAAAAAAACGAAACCGTGAAAGAATACCGCATCGAGTGCGGTCGCGCGAAGCGCCGTCAGCAACTGGTCAGCCTGACCAGCTCGCCGCTCATGGATCATGAAGGGAAGTCCACCGGGGCGTTGCTCGTCATCCGGGATATGACGCTTTTGCGGGATTTGGAAAGAGAGTTGCGTGAGCGGCACAGCTTTCAGAATATGATCGGCAAAAGCAAAAAAATGCAGGAGATTTATTCTCTCCTGGAAGATTTGTCCAACCTGGAGACAACCGTTTTAATTACCGGAGAAAGTGGGACGGGTAAGGAACTGGTGGCCAGGGCTCTTCACTACGGCGGACAGCGGGCCTTCAATCCGTTGGTAACCGTCAACTGCTCCGCCCTGACGGAGAGTCTCCTGGAGAGCGAGCTTTTCGGACATATCAGAGGCGCTTTCACCGGTGCGATTCACGACAAACAAGGGCGCTTTCAGGCGGCTGACCGCGGAACGATTCTGCTCGACGAGATCGGCGATATCTCTCCACTGATTCAGTTGAAGTTGCTGCGCGTTCTTCAGGAAAAAATATTCGAAAGAGTGGGGGAGTCGACGCCGCAAAAAGTGGACGTGCGCATTATCGCCAGCACCAACAAAGATCTGAAAGAAAAAGTCAGAAAAGGCGAGTTCCGCGAAGACTTGTATTACCGTCTGAAAGTCGTGGAGGTCTGTTTGCCTCCGCTTCGCGAACGCCTTGAGGATTTGCCGCTTCTGGTCGAGCATTTTTGCAATGTCTTCAAAGAACGGTTTAAAAAAGAAATCGACGGCGTGTCGAACGAAGTACTCAATAGATTCATGTCTTACTCATGGCCGGGCAACGTCCGGGAGCTGGAACACATCATCGAACATGCGTTCGTGCTTTGCCGCGGACAGGTCATTACCCTTGATCATCTTCCTCGTGAGGTCAGAGACGGTGTTCCTCCAGGCGGAATCCTGCAACAAGCAAACTATATAAGAAAAAGCAGTGTCAGCCCGCAGGATGTTGAACGGGCGTTGCGCGAAACGGAAGGAAACAAGGCCAAAGCCGCCCGGCTTCTGGGAATCAGCCGCCCCACGCTTTATCGAAAGAATAAGTAAACAATCGATCCGAAAATCCCTTCCTTTGTGTAATAAATTACACAAAGTGTAATGTTACGCAAAGTGTAATGTATTACACATTTGCTTTACTCGTCTTCTGCCGATTCAAACACAAATAATTAAAATAATTAAACATAATTAAAGAATGTAATTCATAGTGTTGTGGCACGTTTTGTGGTGAATTAATCAAATAACCGGTCCGTACTGGTATGGTCTGCGGTATGGCGTAACATACGACAGACCGTGTTGCACCCCCTGAGACTCCGGACATTGGTCTGGTGAAAAAGGTTTGAAAGACGCCGTCTGATAATTTGCGGTGCCGAATCGAGAAACAAGAAAAGGAGGATATGAAAAATGGATTATCGGAGAGCTTTGATTTGTTTGATTGCCGCCGCAGTTGTTTTCTGGACGGGCAGCAGCAGAGCTGATGAAATCGTCGTCGGATTCAGCGGGCCACTCAGCGGTCCCGCGGCGGAGTATGGTCAGGATTGCGTAAACGGCATCGATATGGCGGTGAAGGAACTCAATGCCGCGGGCGGCGTCACGGTTAAGGGGAAAAAATACCTGTTCAGGCTCGAGAAACTCGACGATCAGGTCGACGCTACGCGGTCCAAGAATAACGCGCTGCGTTTCGTAAATCAAAATAAGGCCATCGCGGTTTTCAATCCCATTGCCACAACCCTGGGCTCGATCATGACGATTACAGATCATAACTTCATTATCGCCGCCTATTCCAGCGTCCACATGATTAATGACAAGGGACATCCGATGGTCATCAATCCCGTCCCGAGCTTTGCCAACTATGCGCAGCAGATGGCCAATATCGCCTGGGCGCGCGGCTGGCGCAATGCCGGACTGGTCGTAACCCTGGGGCCATATGGCGACGCCTGGCGACAGGTATTCAAACATGTTTGGGCGGGCAAGGGAGGACGTGTCGTGGCTGATTTCCCCGCCAACTTGTATACGGAAACGGATTATTCCTCTCAATTAACCGCCGCATTATCCAAAAAACCCGATTTCCTTCTGGTGGGCGGTCCGTCGGCAACCACCGCGCTGCTCATTGAACAGGCCAGAAACATGGGCTACAAAGGCGGTCTCGTTCTTATTGACCAGGCTAAGCCGGATTATATTGCAAAAATGCTCAAAGACATGAAACTCCTGGAAGGAATGATCAGCACGGTGAGCATCGGTGATGTTACCCTGCCGGCAATGCCCACCTTCAAACAAAAGTACGTTGCAGCTTATAAAAGAGACATCACCTCGGAATGCACGATCAATTATTCCATGATGTACATGATCGCGCGCTCGGTTGCCGTTTCCAATTCATTGGATCCGAAAGTCGTTCGCCGCAACATCGCCAAAGTTCTGCCTTTCCTGGGAGATAAATATCCCGGTGAATATTACAACATTGAAGAGAATGGCGTCATCAATCAAGCCATCACCATGCAATATGTCAAAGACGGAAAATTCAGCCAACCGGATTATGTCCTTACGTTTCCTCAAACCCGGTCGGAATTTGAAAAGATCATGAAGCTCAGCAAAATAACCGACAAATCGCAGGTTCGCTGGGTACCGATGAAGTTCTAATTTCATCGGAGAATTGCGGTGAGCTGGTAACAATCGGTCGGCCGGATGACAATCCCCGTTCTCCAATGCAGGAACGGGGATGCCCGTCACAACCTTGCTTGAAGCAAATGCCCGGGCGTCAGGTTTACGTGCGCCTGACGCCCGGGCATTCCGGAAAGCCGAGATTTGATGAAGGTAATTTAAGATCATGGAGTCCTGGATTTGTTCAATTCGACCGGACAATTTTGCCCAGGAGGTAATTTGGGAGACAAAACCGCTTCTCATAATCTGTCTGGCGCAAGACGACGGCTTTTCCAGACAATTGGCGGTTTTGCGGGAGATCGCCGAAAAGTATGAAAAAGTAATAAAGGTCGGTCTGCTGGCGCAGGACTCCGTGGAAATCTGCAAAAAGAAACTGAAGATCATCGGAACCCCCACTTTTTTACTGATGAAGGAAGGCAGGGAAATAGACCGGATCTTGGGGGTGACCGACAAGGAAGCCTTGACTCATTTGATCGAGCGGCATCTTTCCAGGAGTCCGTCTAAAAATGAAAAAGGCAAACCGATTCATGAGTAATGTTTCCGGAATTGGAAAATTTATCTGAAAGGAAGAGAAGCAATTATGAAATCAGAAGCGGTAAAAAAGATAACGATGATCGGCGCGGGCGATATGGGGCATGGAATAGCGGCCTGCTGCCTCATGGGAGGCTATTCGGTCGTTCTGCGGGATATTGACCGGAAATTTGTGGACAAGGGCATGGCCGGCATCAAGGCGAGCTTTGACAAGTTCAAAGACAAAGGTAAAATGACTCCGGAGGTTTACGCGGACGCCCTGGCGCGTCTCACTCCGGTGGTGGATCTGCAGGAGGCAGTGAAGGATGCCGATTTCATCATTGAGGCCGTTCCGGAAAAAGTCGAACTCAAAAAAAGCGTCTTTGCGGATCTGGATAAATTTGCGCCTGCGCACGCGATTCTCGCTTCCAACACCTCCAACATCAGCATCACGGAGATCGCGTCCGCCACGAAGCGGCCGGATAAAGTCATCGGCTATCATTTTTTCAATCCGGCGATTCTCATGAAGCTTGTCGAGGTCATTAAAGGCAAAAAATCTTCCGATGAATCCATTGCCGTCGGTTACGAGATTGCCAAACAGATGAAGAAAGTTCCCGTGATTGTCAAAAAAGATTCGCCGGGCTTTATCTATAACCGCGTGAACGAGCCTTCCGGCGTATTCCTTTCCAAGATTCTGGAAGCGGGACATCCCACCCCGGAAGAATTCGACGCCGCCCTGAAGCCCTTTATGCCCATGACTCCCTTTGAGCTTACGGACTATGTCGGAATCGATGTTGCCGTTCACGGGCTGGAATATTTCGCCAAAGTATTGTCGCCCGATTACAAGCCTTCGGACGCTCTCATGGCCTATCTGAAATCCGGTAATCTCGGCAAAAAGACCGGCAGGGGTTTCTATGACTGGTCACAGGGACGGCCCAAAATCGATCCGGCCAAGGCCACGAAGGAATTTGACCTCAACCATCTCGTTGCGCTGCAGGTCAATGAAGCGACCAAGCTCTTGGAGGAAGGTGTAGCTGACGATCCGATAGAAATCGATCTGGCGATGGCCAACGGCGGGGGGGCACCCTTCGGGCCGTTTACGCTGGCGAAGAATATCGGGTATCCGGTGCTTTTGGCCAAGCTCGAAGAAATTCAGAAGAAGTTCCCCCTGGATATCTTTAAACCCACCAAGACGATGATAGCGGGAAATATCAAGGTCTGATTCAAGCGGAAAATAGAAATATAAAAACGAACATGTGAAAGGAAATGATGATGAGCAAAAGAGATGTGGTGTTTGTGGAGGGCGTCCGTACCGCCTTCGGAACCTTGGGGCGTACCCTGAAACTGTTCAAGGCGGAAGAGCTGGGCGGCATTGCGCTCAAAGGGCTGCTCGAGAAGAGCAAGATTATCGAGAAGGGCGGCCATGTGGATTCGGTCTTTGCCGGATCCGCCATTGGTTGTATCTCTGCCATGAACCCGGCCCGCTGGATCTCGCAGGTCGCCGGGCTTCCGCTTTCTACCGCGGCCTCCTACGTAGAAATGCAGTGCGGCTCGGCCATCGATTCCATCAACCACGCCGCGTGGAGAATCATCGCCGGGCAGGCCGACATCATGATCGCAGGCGGGATGGAATCCTACAGCCAGGCCTTCTGCAAATTCTCCCTGTCCACCGAGCCTTACAAAATGATTCCTCCGATGCCGGTGCTGCCGTCGTTGGCGCCATCCATGGACCCGGCAACGGCCAACATGGGAATGACGGCCGAAGCCCTGCAGCAAATGTATAAGATCTCCCGCCAGACGCAGGACGAATTCGGTCTGCGCAGTCAGGTGCTGGCAAAGAAAGCCATTGATGCCGGATACTTTGTGGACGAAATCATTCCGGTCATGGTTTCCCAGGGGAAGAAGAACCCTCCCCTGGAGTTCAAAGTCGACGAACATCCCCGCATCACATCCATGGAAGCCCTGTCGGCGCTGACCCCCGCCTTTATCAAGAACGGAACGGTCACTGCCGGCAACTCGTCGGGCCGCAATGACGGCGCCGGCTTCGTGTTGATGATGACCCGCGAAAAAGCCGAACAGCTGGGTTACAAACCCATCGCCAAGTGGCTCTCCGGCGGCGACTACGGCGTGGATCCCAAGATCATGGGCATCGGACCGGCCTATGCGGTTCCGCAGGCTCTGAAACGCGCCGACCTGAAACTGTCACAAATGGATGTCATGGAATGCAATGAGGCCTTTGCCGTGCAGAATCTGGCCGTGGCGGCGGAGCTCGAAAAGCAGACGGGTGAAAAGTGCGACTGCTTCAGCGATAAATGGAATCCCAACGGCGGCGCAATCGCCTTCGGTCATCCCAACGGCGCATCCGGTGCGCGTCTTTGCATCTTCACGATGAAGGAGCTTGTACGCCGGGGCGGCAAGTACGGCTTCTTCAGCTCGTGCTGCGGCGGCGGATTGGGTGTTGCGACCGTCATTGAGAACCTGCAGCGCTAGATGAAGGGTCCTCTGCATGCGGTCATTTCGAAGCGAAGCGGGAAAGCCATGTCCCGAGAACGTGAGGGATCTTTGAGATATCTCCTGCCGGTCTATAAAAGTGATAACGCAACGCGGGGATTGTATTAAATTGACCAAACAATAAATCAAGAGACTTCGGCCGTGAAGCATTCAAGGCATTTCCGGAGACGGAGGAGCCTGTTGCCGAAGCATTCCAATGATTTGACCTCATCCGGAAAGCAGCATTTCGGATAAGGCTGCCTTTGATCAATGTTGAGAATATTACATAAACTCAATTAAAAGAAAGCGATGCTCTGAAATACTGCACTGAGGGAAAAAATACATGAAACATTTTCACGAATTTCAGCAGGCGGTCAACGATCCTTTGGATTATGCCCGAAATCTGAAAAACGATTCAGGGAAAGAAATTGTCGGATATGTCTGCTCCTACGTGCCGGAGGAGATCATCCTGGCCGCAGGCGCCCATCCGGTCAGGCTTTTCGATACGAGAAGCCAGATCGGCCTGGCCGATCTCCATCTGCAATCCTACTGTTGTTCCCTGGTCCGTGGCATTCTGGAGGAAGGCCTGTCGGGGCGCGCTGATGGTCTCGACGGCATGATCTTCCCGCATACCTGCGACTCCATCCAGCGGCTCTCCGATATCTGGCGCATGAACATTCCGGCAGGCTTCCATCTGGACGTCATTCTACCCGTGAAGCTCGACACGGATAGCGCCCGGGATTATCTGACGGATGTTCTCAGGAAATTTCGCGAAGATTTGAGCGGTTCGCTGGAAAGGGAGATCACCGATGCCGCACTGGAAAAAGCCATTGCGACGATGAATGTGATCCGGCAGTCGATCCGGAGCATTTATGAAATGCGCAGTCAAAATCCCCGCCTGATGCCGGGGCAGGATTTATACACGCTGGTTCGTGCGTCCATGATTATGGATCGGGACCGCATGGCCGAACTTCTGTTGGAAACGTTGGCCGAGCTGCAAACGAAGTCGGATCAGGCCCCGAGCGGCAAACCGCCCAAGCGCCTGGTTCTGGCAGGCGGCATCTGCAACCAGCCCGATATTTATCCCATGATTGAAGAATCCGGAGGCGCGATCGTCTGGGACGATTTCTGCACCGGCGCGAGGTACTTCTCGCAAATGATCCCGGAGGGCGCGGACCCGTTATCGCGTATTACCGGGCGGTTCCTCAACCGGATCGTCTGTCCCGCCAAGCACATGGATCTCGACTCCCGCGCCTCCCATCTCATTGGGCTCGTGAAGGAGCAAAACGCTCAGGGTGTCATCTTCCTTCTGCTCAAATTCTGCGATCCGCATGCTTTTGACTATCCCTACATCAGGCAAAGTCTGGACAAGGCAGGCATTCCCGTCATGCTGATGGAAATAAATGATCCTGCATCGGCAGGCGGGCAGATGAAGACCCGCGTTGAAGCGTTCTTAGAGATGCTGTGAAAGGAAACTCATGTCTGATAAAAATCCGGAAAAAGATACCAAGACCGTGAAGTCCGAAAAGAAAATGCGGGACATCATGACCGCCTATTATATCGATGCCAAAACAGCCAGGCAGAACAACAAGAAAGTGGCCTGGATCACGAGCGGCGGTCCCGTGGAGCCGCTCATCGCTATGGACATCATTCCCGTTTATCCCGAAAATCACGGGGCCATGATCGGCGCCAGCAAGATGGGCATTGATCTTTGCGAAAAAGCGGAAGCGATGGGGTATTCGAGCGACCTGTGCTCTTATGCCCGCGCCGATATTTCCTGTGCGACCGTCAACGGCGGTCCGATCGGCGGATTGCCCGCGCCGGACATGCTGGTGTGCTGCAATAATATCTGCGGGACCGTGATGAAGTGGTACGAGGTCCAGGCCCGCTACTTCCAGGTGCCGCTGTTCATTTACGACACCCCCTTTTTACACACGGAATACAGCCCGGAAATAAAGCGCTATGCAAAGCGGCAGATGGAAGAATACATTTCCTTTCTGGAAGGCGTAACCGGCAGGAAGATGGGCCGGGACCGGATGATGGAAGTCGGCCGGATCTCTTATGCGGGATCGCAGCTGTGGCAGGAGGTTCTGGACACGGCGGTCAGCAAACCCTCGCCCATGACGGCTTTCGACGCTTTTTTTCATCTGGCGCTCATCGTCACGCTTCGCGGGACCCAGCAGTCGGTTGATTACTATCGCGGCCTGCTTGCCGAAATGCAGGAACGCGCAAAAGCCGGCATCGGGGCCATCCCCGGGGAGAAGTACCGGCTGCTCTGGGACAATCTGCCCATCTGGTACCGGATGAAATGGCTCGCGGAAAAATTCGCGGAGCATGACGCCTGTCTCGTGGCCGACACGTACACGTCGGCCTGGTGCGGCAGTATGCAGTATATCGACGTCCATGATTTCATCGGCTCCGCCGCGGAGGCTTACACACGTTCCTATCTCAACCTGGGTGTGGAAAAAATGGCCCGGATCGTTCTGGGCATGATTGACAAATACGATATCGACGGCATCGTCATGCATTCCAACCGCAGCTGCAAGCCCTATTCGTTCGGGCAGTTCGATATTCAAAAAATTGTGGAGCGGGAAAGAGGCATTCCTTCGCTTCTGATCGAGGCCGACATGGTCGATGAACGCAGCTTTTCGGAAAGTCAGGTGGAAACCAGAATCGATGCCTTCATCGAGATGATCCGGGAAAACAAAGTCGCCGGGAGATAGGAGGGATGGGTATGTTAACGATCGGTATTGATATAGGATCCGTAACAGCGAAAGGCGTCCTGATGTCGGACGGCGCCCTGCTTGCAGCAAAATCGTGTTTCACGGGATACAACGCCGAGCAGGCCGCCCGGTCGGTTTACGAGGGACTCCTGGAAGGCAATCATCTGACCAAGACGCAGGTTAAAGGCATTGTGGCAACGGGTTACGGCCGCAACAGCGTCCCTTTTGCCGACAAAGCGGTCACGGAAATCATGTGTCATGCGGTTGGCGCGAACCATTTGAAGCCGGACGTCCGCGCCGTCATCGATATCGGCGGGCAGGACAGTAAAGCGATTCTCCTGGGCGAGCGGGGGAAAGTGCTCAATTTTATAATGAACGACAAATGCGCCGCAGGGACAGGCCGCTTTCTGGAAGTGATGGCCCGGGCCCTGGAAGTGGATCTTGATGCATTCGGCTCGATGTCGGAGAAGGCGGACTACGCGGCTCCCATCAGCAGTTTGTGCGCCGTGTTTGCCGAGTCGGAAGTCGTATCGCTCATCGCCAAGGGAGAGAAAAGAGAAAATATCATTGCCGGGATTCATGCCGCCATCGGATCCCGGGTTGCCGCCATGGCCGGGCGATTGTTTGTTGGCGGCGCTGCCTCTCTCATGATGACCGGCGGCGTGGCCAGGAATGTTGGGGTGGTCCAGGCGTTGGAAAAGGCTCTGCGGCACTCTGTAGACGTTTCACCTCACGCGCAGATCATGGGGGCGATCGGCGCTGCCCGCCTGGCGCAGGCAGCATAAAATATTTTAAAGGAGATAAGATCATGTCGGCAACAAAACCCTGGTTGAAATTCTATGATCCCGGTGTTCCCGAGACCATCAAGTATCCTCAAATTCCGCTGCAGCAGCTTTTGCATGTTGCCGCCGCCAGCATGCCGCACAAAGCGTCAACAAGCTTTTTTGGCACCGAGCTGACCTTCCGGCAGATTCGGGCGCAGGTATTAAGGATGGCCAACGCGCTCATCAAGCTCGGGATCAAAAAAGGAGATCGTGTTGCGCTGGCGCTTCCCAACTGTCCCCAATACGTGATTGCCTATTACGGTGTGTTGTCCGCCGGAGCCATTGTGGTGAACATCAACCCGATGTACACCGCAAGTGAACTCAAGTTTATGATGGAGAACGCCGGTGTGGAAACGCTGGTCACGTTTGACGGTGCGCTCGGCGTGATGCGGCCGCTGGCGAAAGAATTAACGCTGAAAAATGTCATCATTACCGCGGTGACCGATTATATCGACGGCATGCCGGTGAGCACCGCCGAGAGCCTGAAGCTTGCGGCGGGCTGGCATCATTATTCCGAACTCCTGGCAGGCGCTCCCGATGAAAGCATCCCCGATATTGAGTTCCATTCGACGGATATCGCTCTGATTCAGTTTACGGGCGGTACAACCGGGCTTCCCAAAGGGGCGATGCTGTCCCACGGCAATCTGATTGCGGCCGTGTTTCAGGGGTCCCATTGGGGCGATTTCATCACCGCTTATGTGCCGATTGCCGAGCGCAGCGTCATCAGCGTCATTCCCTATTTTCACAGTTTCGGCAATACCTGCTGCCTGAACTGGTCGATGCGCAATGCCGCCACCCAGATTCTCTTCCCCCGGTTTGTGCTGGATGAATTTCTCGATGCGATTGCCAAGTTTAAGAAGATTACCTATTTCCCATCGGTGCCCACCATGATTACGGCCATCCTCAGTCACCCCAAAACGGCCGAACTGGATCTGGGTGCCCGGATCGGCCTCATCTCGTCCGGTGGCGCCCCAATGCCGAAGGAACTGATTCAAAAAGTCAAGAACATGGGCATCTTCTTTACCGAGGGATGGGGCATGAGTGAAACCGTTTCCGTCGGCATCGCCAATCCGATCCTGAGACAGAAGATCGGTTCCATCGGCACACCGCAGATGGATGACGAAGTCCGCCTGGTCGATCTGGAAACCGGGCTGGTTGAAGTAAAGACCGGCGAACCGGGGGAGATTTTGATTAAAGGTCCGTCCATCATGCAGGGCTACTGGAATAATCCCGAAGAGTCCGCGGACCAGATCCGGGACGGCTGGCTTTCCACCGGCGATATCGGCCGGATGGACGAGGAAGGGTATATTTATATCGTCGACCGCAAGAAGGATATGGTGATTGCCGGCGGATTCAATATCTATCCACGGGAGGTGGACGAAGTTCTGTATCAGCATCCCAAAATCGCCGAGGCTGTTTCCGCGGGTGTTCCCGATGCCTATCGGGGAGAAACCGTCAAGGCCTTCATCGTATTAAAACCGGGGATGACTGCGACCGAACAGGAAATCATCGCGTTTTGCAAAACCAAGCTGGCGCCTTACAAAGTGCCCAAACGGGTGGAGTTTCGTTCCGAACTGCCGAAATCGGCGGTCGGCAAAGTTCTGCGTAAAATGCTGCGCGACGAAGAAATCGCGAAAAGCAAAAGATAAGAGACGGGAAAGAATCAGATGTGTGTAAACCGGTTATTGCACGGTCATGGAAGCGCATGAAGTCCTGAGGGACATTCCAATCAGGTTTCGGGTTTATGCCTTCAGGAGGATCAGGATGCCAGACGGATGCATTTTGGCGGGTAAAAATACCGGAGGTGATGAGGATGTCAACCCAAATTCTGCCAGGGAAAAAGGGGAACACAAAGCCTTTCAGGGGATTTGTGTTTGTGTTCATCGCGATGTTGATCCTTTTGTGGTCCGAAACCGGACGTGCCGAAGAAATCGTGATCGGCTTTTCCGGTCCGCTCTCCGGTTTGGGAGCCGAATTTGGATCTGATTGCGTCAATGGCGTGGAAATGGCCGTCAATGAAATCAACGGAACAGGCGGCATTTCCGTTCAGGGGAAAACCTACACGTTTCGACTGGAGAAACTGGACGATAAAGTAAACCCGGAAACGGCTGTTCAAAACGCGCTGCGGATGCGGAGGGATCATAAGGCTATTGCCGTTTTCAATCCCGTGTTTACGACGATTGCGCCGCTGATGCAGATCAATACGAAGCCCGGAAACGCGTTTATCATCATGGCGTACACCAGTGTTCCGCAGGTGATGGAAATGAATAATCCGCTGACGATTGTCACCGTGCAATCCTTTAAGGTTTATGCCCGGATTGAAGCGGATGTGGCTTGGAAAAAGGGATGGCGGAAAGCGGCTATTGTGGTGACCTCCGGGAGATACGGCGATATGTGGCGTCAATATTTTCGCCAGGAATGGGAGAAAAAAGGAGGCGTCGTGACGGTGGATAAATCCACCAATTATTACGCTCGCACCGATTTTGCCGCACCCCTTGAAGAAGCGCTGGCCACGAATCCCGATTTTATTTTGATCGGAGGACCTTCCGCCACGACGGCTCTGATTATTGAGCAGGCGCGGTCGAAAGGATTTGAAGGCGGATTCCTGCTTATTGAACAGGCCAAGCTTGACGCCATCCGCTCAGTGATGGTCAAACCTCTGGGGATGGAAGGGTGCATCGGTGTCGCCCGCGTATCGGACGTTCCTTTTGCGGTATCGGATAAATTTACATCGGCCTACCTCGCAAAATATAAGAGAAGCTTAACCTGGGAAGCGGTAAACAATTATGCCGGCATGTACGCGCTGGCGAGGGCCATTGTCGCCGCCGGCACGGCGAGCGACGTTCGGGCGATCCGGGCCGCTTTTCCCAAGGCATTTCCCGTGTTGGGTGACAGATATCCGATGGAAATTTATGGAATCACATCTGCCGGACGTTTTATTACGGCCGCCGTTGCCCAGGAAGTCAAACACGGCAGATTCAGACAACCGGCAGCCTATGTGTGGTGGGCAAAAACACGGAAGGAATTTGATCGGATCGTAAAAATCACCAAAAGCACGACACCGGTGTTCTGGCTCAGGATGGACGAACCTTAGCTGTGGCTTCCATTCAGGCAGGCATTCATTGGCGGTCCGGAAAACCGGCAGAAAATTGCTCCTGCACCGTTTTGCAAAACCGTCAATGGCTATGGCGCCTTGCGTCCGGTGGCGAAACGCCGGGAACAGTCTTGCCGTCGACAGGGCGGTTTCGTCTGTCCCCGGCTCTGGGAACGGAAATCGTCAGGCTTTCCAGGTGCAGCCAGGCTAAAACCATCATGTGCATGGCCTGCTGGAAAGGCGTGGCGACCGCCAGCACCTGGCCGATCCTCTTGTTCATCAGATGAGAGTCCATCATGTTGACCAGCTCAGCGACCTTCGCGATGCCGCGCTCCACCAGCGCGATGTACCTGTTGTCCACAAGGCCTTTGGCCTTTGCCACGGTGGCGGCGGCGCGGTTTTTGAAGACGGTGAAGTTGCGCATGTCCTTGTTCATGAGCAGCTTGCAGATGACGAGGTCCAGCGACTGAATGCCGTTGGCGCCTTCGTACACCGAGAAGACCTTCACGTCGCGGGCGTACTGTTCCACCGGGTATTCCTGGCAGTATCCGCAGCCGCCGTAAACCTGAATGGCTTCCGCTAAAATGGCCTCAACGCCATTTTCAGGATAATCGCTGTTGCCGCTCATGCCGGAAGCGACAGGCGCAATTTTCAAAAATTCGTTTGGCCTTTAATCCTTTTTGTTGCGCTTTCTGTTGACGACTTCGGCAAGCCACGTGTTGACACTTTTATTTTCGCGCCCGGCGACCAGGGCCAGCACGCTGTGAAGCGCCGGACTGACGCGCACAACGGCGCGGTCGCAGGAAGGCTTTTCCGGAGCTTCCTTTCTTTGGGCGCACCCGTGAAGATACGCGTCAACAGCGTCTTCAAAAGCCTGCCGAATTTCCTTTACGGAATCGCCCTGAAACGTTACGGGATGTTGTATGTCGGCAATACGGCCGATAAGACATCCGTCTTTTTCACTGTATTCAATCTTGGCAAAGTAGCCTTTATAGGTCATGGGGGTGTCCATCGGTTTTATCTCCAATTGCTCCGGGAAGGCACGCGTTCCCGGGAGTGCGATATGGTTTCGGTTTTTAGCGGGAATTGTCAAGAAGAAAGATTGGAGCCTGATCATGAATGAGCGTCGTTTCCGAAGAAAGAGAATGGGATCAGGGGCTGACCCCATTTTGCGCCACTTTGTGTTCCTGTCCTTGAGGTCAGACGCATCCTTCCTCTCAGACAGGCGATTCTTGACGGCCGGACAAAGCGGCTGGAGCGCTCACCCGTTTTCGGACAGGGCAATGACTTCCTTTTCCACCCAGCAGGGCGACATTTCCCTGGCTTCTGCGAGGGGAATCCTGCCGTGCAGGATCATGGCCTTGAAATCGTCTGCCATGTAAACGCCCAGAAAGAGGTGGACCGGCAGAAACAGCGTCAGGAGCCAGCCGAAGAACGTGTGCAGAAGCCCCAGATAAGCCGTGGCGGCTCTGGGCAGCAGATGCGGGAAGGCCCACAGCGCGAGTCCGCTGATGATCAGGACGGCGCCGCCGATCAAAACGCAGATGCCGAAAAGCTTCTGGCCGGAGTTGTACTTGCCCATGGGCGGAACGGAGATTTTCCGGCCCAGCAAAAGCTTTTGCGGATAACCGCCCAGGACGGCAAACCAGCGCACATCGTCCAGGGAAAAGGTGAAGACTCTCTTGACGAAGAGCAACACGCGGTCGAAGGCCAAAAGAAAGAAGGCGCCGGCGGCGGCGTGAATCTGCATGGCCAGGTTCATGGCGCTTTCGCCGAAAGGCTTGAAATACAAAATGACGCCGGTTACGGCCAGCGGCAGGAAACTGACGATGAGCAGGTAATGAAACATTCTCACCCGCAGGGGGTGCTTCAGGATCAGAAGTTCGTGATGCATGGAAAATCCTCCTTATGAGACGAGACCCTTGGTCCGGTTGATGTAGCTTGTGTGCAAAAGTTCGTGGGAGAGATGCCCCAGCGGTTCGCCGCCGAATTCCCGATAGTAGCGGGCGACGGATTTGTTGGCATGGCTGACCCGGACGGCGGCCCGGGCGTCATCCTGGTAGAGCCCTTTCGTGCGCGCCCTGATGTAGTCGTTGTTGGACGCCACGATCGTTCTGATCCAGACGACGGGCAGCGCCAGAAAGGCGACCACAATGCCGCCGATCGTGATGAATTCGCGGCGGCTGAGCGCCGGCTGATTTTCAATGTAGCTTAAGCTTTGCTTTTCCATGGATGTTTACTCCTTTCCGTTTCAGTTCCAGGCAAACCAGGGGCGGATCGCGCCCAGCCAGGATGATCCGTTGCCGTAAACCGGCTGACCTCCGCCGTTGACGCAGCCTCCCGGGCAGTTCATGACTTCGATGAAATGATAAGGCGACGTTCCGGCGAGGACGTCGCGCAAGAGGGGGTCGATGTTTTGCGCGATGTTGTGCACGACGGCCAGATGGAGGGTGACATCCTGATTGTATTTGGCGTCGCAGAGTGTGACGGAAGCGCTCTTGACGCCTTTCAATCCCCGCACCGGCCTGAAGTCCAGCGGCGTGAGTTCCTTGCCGGTTATCACGGCGCAGGCGGTTCTCACCGCCGCTTCCATCACGCCGCCCGTGTTGCCGAAAATGGCGCCCGCGCCCGTGTAGTCGGCCAGGAGCGTGTCGCCGGCGCTGTCTTTCTGCGCCGCCAGATCGATGTTCAGCTTCTTGAAAAGGCGCGACAGATCGCGGGTGGTCAACACCGCATCGACGTCGGGATAGGCCGCGCCGGCCGCGGTGTTGTTGCGTCGGTTGTAAAGAAAAGCCTGGTTGAATTCCGGCCGGGACGCTTCGAGCTTTTTGGCCGTGCAGGGCATGATGCCGACGGTGTAAAGCCTGTCGGCCGGTTTGTTCCAGACCTTGGTGCCGTAAGTTTTAGCGACGGCGCCGGCCATCTGCTGGGGCGATTTTGCGGAAGACAGATGCGGAATCAAAGACGGATATTTCGTTTCGACAAAGCGCACCCAGGCCGGACAGCAGGAAGTGAACTGGGGCAGCGGGCCTGCGGCTTCGCCGTGCGCGCCCTTCTCGCCGAAAACGGCCCCGCGGGCGCGGGCGATGAATTCCGAACCTTCCTCCATGATGGTCAAATCCGCGGCAAAGTTGTTGTCGAAAATTTCAAAGCCCGCCTTTTTCATGGCTGTGTAAAGCTTGCCCGTGGCGAGCGTGCCGGCGGGAAGTCCGAAGTCCTCGCCGATGGCGACACGCACGGCGGGCGCGATGATGCCGACGACCGTGGACGTCCTGTCCTGGAGACGGGCAAGGACGTTCTCGACGCTGTCGGCCGTTTCATAGGGCGCGCCGAACGGACAGTTGATCAGACACTGGCCGCAGCTCAGGCAGGCGTCGACATCGATGCTGTGCGTTGCGCCGAAAGCGCCCGTGATGGCGCCGGTCGGGCAATGGCGTTTGCAGGCGTCGCAGCCCTTGCAGTCGGACGCCCGAATGGCAATAACGCCGGGTATTTCACCCGCTTGGTACGTTTTTGCAGTAGCATTCATTTTCCTTTATCCTTTCTGTTATTGAGTCACTCCGGGAAAAGAGCTTTTATTTTTGTTTATGCTTAATTAGACATAAGTCAAAAAAAGCATAATAAGGGATTTCCGTCAAGTGCTTTTTGGAAATACAAACGCAAAACGTGCGGCGTTTAAAAAAGCTTTGTCATTTCGACCAAAGGAAGCTATCTTTTACCAAAATCAATGCATAAGGAGATCAGAGGGTGGAAGGCTGGACGGAAGAAGAAATCAAAGATAAAAAACTGATGGCGCCCTGCGGCCTCTACTGCGGCGCCTGCGGCGTATACATCGCCACCCGGGACAAAAACGAAAAGTTCCGGAAAGTCATGGGCGATCTCTACCAAACAAAGCCCGAAGAGACGGCGTGCCGGGGCTGCATGCAGAGCAATCCGCCGCAGCAACTCTATCTTTACTGTTCCATGTGTGAAATCCGCGACTGCGTCCGCGGCAAGGGCTTTTACTCTTGCCACCAGTGCGACCGGTGGCCCTGCGCCATGATTGAAAGTTTCGGTCTGGCCACGGGACGCCGGGTGATGCAAAGGACGATTCCGATCTGGCGCGCGAAAGTCGCCGAACTGGGCGACGAGAAAGGCTCCGAAGAATGGGCCCGCTTGGAGCTGGAGCTCTACCACTGCCCCTTCTGCGGCAAGCCGCTCTTTCGGGGAGCCAAACGCTGCCGCGCCTGCAAAGCGGATGTTGCCGAGCTGCTCGACGGAATGTTGTGAAGCCCGGCAAAGCGCCTCATGCCACACGCGGGACACGTTCCCAAATATCTGCGTTAGCGCTCTGCTTTCATGCCCGGCAATCTTTTTGCCGCAACCGACGCAAGGGCTTCCCGTTGTGAGATGTTTCGGTCGTGAAGGAAGTTTCTTCCCCCCCTCCCTTTCCGAGATTTTTACTCTTTTCTTCCGTGAACAAATCCTTTAGTATGACCTCTCATAAAGCAGGGCAGCCCGGACCGGGCTGCGCGTCTGATTTTCTTTACTGGTTCTGCCATCCACCATTGAACCAGGACGTATCGAAACCGTCAAAATAACGGCGAGCGAGCAGCACGGCTCCCCCGGTCGGCAAAAAAGCATGAAAATATTTTTCACAAGACTTCTTCCTGTCAAAAGGATCGCCGCCGTCAATCTGTTTGGCGCCGTTCTTGCGCCCAAAAAGGGAAAAATCACGCAAACGATTCTTAACCATGAAACCATCCACACGCGGCAGATGAAAGAGATGGCTTACATCTTTTTTTACCTGTGGTACCTTGTGGAATGGCTGATCCGGCTTTTCGGAAGAGACAGCGCCTACCGCCGGATATCGTTTGAGCGGGAGGCCTATCTTCATGAACAGGACGGATCTTATCTGCAAAGACGAAAACCTTACGAATGGGTCAAATATGTATAGCCGCAGCACCGCATCATGCTCAGGAGAGAAAAAATGACAGACCAATGGAACGCGAGCCGGAAAAAAATTCATGCGCGAACCATCACCATATCGACGTACGACCATGACGGTTCGCGGATTGTTGTGGAAGGATTTCTCAGGGACGACCGCTATGTGGACACGCGCGTGATCACCGGCGAAGTCTTTCCCAGCGGTACGCTTCATCACATGGGCATCCGGCTGCTGGTGAATTGTTCCACGCTGGTCATTGAAGACCTGGAGATGGAGCTCATCTCGGTTCCGCGGGAGGTCTGCCGCGAAACGATGGGTTTTCTGGCGCCGGTCAAAGGCATGACCATCGCCCGGGGATTCACGTCCAGAATCAAAAAGCTGGTCGGCGGCGAGAAGGGCTGCGCGCACGTGGTGGAGCTTTTGCTGGCGATGGCCCCGGCCGTCTTGCAGGGCGCGGCCACCCATCGCGCGCATCATCCTTCCACCGTTGATTCCGGACAGGCGGGGATGATCCTGAAATACCTCGTCAACACCTGTCACGTCTGGCGGGAGGACGGCCCCTTCGTGGCCCGGCACAAAAAATTGATCGAAAAGAAAGCAAGTGAAGAACGACCCGGGGGCAAAATCAGACAATAAGATGCGATAGCGACGTTGCGGAAAGCGGGCGGGAGCGTTAACATCCCGGTGTTCCTGCTCTCTCTTTGCGGTGCTTTTTTGAGGCACTCTGCCGGGTTATCCGGAGATTGACATTTTCCGGTATCCGTGTAACTTCAAAATTATTGTGCGTCCGGTTTGCGGAGAGTAATGTTTTGGAAAATCGGGGATTATATTTTTCTGCGCGGGAGATCGACGGATGAAAAGACCGAACATTTCAGTTTATGCTCTTTGGTATTTTCTGGTTGCGGCCATTTTCCTGGCGACCGGCTGTGGCGGAGGCGGCGGAGGCGGCGGGGCAATGGCTCCCGGCTACACGATTTCCGGGACGGTGGATGGAGCGAATGATGTGGCCATTCATCTCGTCAAGGCGTCCACGGGAGAAACGACAACCGCGACAACCAGCGCCGATTTCAGTTTCAAGGGCCTGTCGAACGGAACCTACACCGTAACGCCCGTCAAGGAAGGGCATTATTTCAATCCTGTCAGCGCGGTGGTTGTCGTAAGCGGAGCAAATGTCACCGGCGCGAACTTTACAGCTTACGCCACCGGCTCTTCGATCCACAGCCTTTCCGGAACCGTATCGGGTTCCGTCAGGCAAGGAGTGAGGATGACGCTCAACGGCACAGCCGATGCGGCAGCGGCTTCCGGCGGATCGAGAACCGACGGCGGCGCGGCGCTTGCGGGCACAGTCGTCACCGATTCGAACGGCCATTACAGCTTTTCCGGTATTCCCGGAGGCAATTATACCGTTACTCCGGTTCTGGCAGGATACGATTTTACTCCTCCCGCCGCTCCGGTGAGCATCAGCGGCTCAGACGCAACCGGCGTTGATTTCACATCGGCCCCGACGCCGGAACCCACCTACAGCATCTCCGGCAGGGTCAGCGGCGATACCGCCGGCGATGTCACTATTCAACTCACCGGCGCCGCCACCGCAGCGACCACGACCGATGCGGACGGCAACTACATTTTTTCAGGACTGTACAACGGACGCTACACGGTTACGCCCTCCAAAAACGGCTTTACCTTCAGCCCGACGAGCACGGCTGTCATCCTGAACGGGGCAAATCAAGCGGGAAAAAACTTTACCGCGACGAAAATCCCGGCCAAGTATACGATCTCAGGCACGGTGTCGGTAGGCGCAGCGGGAGCGGGATTCACAAGGCTAAATCAGGTTCAGGGAGTAGAAGGCGTTCTGATGACCCTGAGCGGCGATGCCGCGGGGACCACCACCACCAATGCGTCGGGCAATTACAGTTTTTCCGGCATTGTCGAAGGCAGCCGGTACACCGTAACGCCGTCGGCGGCAGGGTATACGTTCAATCCGGAAAACCTGTCGGGAACCGTCGTCGGGAATACCCCCGGAGTCGATTTCGCCGCCATTGCCAAGCCCTCGGTCACGTGGAAAGAGTTCGCGCTGACGACGTCGGCGGGCGCAACGGCCGGCTGGCGCCGCCGCACGCTGAAATTCGAAGACGCGAACCCCGGAATCCTGTTTGCCGCTTCGTCGTGTCTGAACAGTTCGGGCAGCACCGCCTGTCCGGCCGCGGGGTCGCTTACCTGGACACAAAATGCCGATGTCATCACGGAAAGCGGGTCAGCCGCGGATAAAAATGTTCACATGACCGTAACGTCCTCGGGCAATTTCATCGCGGGAACCGGCAACAGCGCCGGCGCATCCTACTCACAGTTGCGCATCGCCCTGAAGGTTCTGCCGGGCGCTCTTTACGCCGGCGCCGATTTGCAAAGTAAGACGTTTGTTTTTCATGAACTGGTTCTTGGCTCTGCGACAAAGTGGCGTTGGGGCAGCGGCTATACGGATGCTGCGGGCGCCGTTACTCTGACAAGCCTGTTTGAACCTTCCGGCGCGACCGCGCCCGAGGCCTGGGGAACCCTGAATGTGGACGCGAACGGCACGGTCACGATCAGCGGGATAGCGACATTTTCGGGATTTCTGGCGGACGACAAGAAAACGGTCGTCGGGACCTATACGAGCGGTTCGACCTACCGCCTGATGATTCTGCAGGTGACGGCGCGCAACGACTATCCGGCGGGACCGTTGTTTGCATCCGTCTGGAAAAGCAGTTTTCTGGCCAAAAGCACCAGCATCCCTCTGGTCGGCGTTCAGGCGGGCTGGATTTCCTGCACCAACACGGTGGACGCCGCAGGCAACATGACATTCGGCGAGGACTGGACCAGCGACAACAATCAGTTCAGCAGCAACAGGCCCACCGACGCCTTCAACGGAACAATCACTTCGTCGGGCAAGGTCGCCATGACCGACAGCGGCTATGACGGACAGGTTTCCGATGACGGGAACTTCCTTGTGGGAACCATGACGCTGGAAGTGGATATTATGGGAAGCCCGATTTATATCTATTTGCTCCAGGTCAGCACCCGGTGAAACAACCCGGCGGGTGAAAAGGCCGCAGGAAGCTGCAAAGAAAAAAGTATTCCGGTCGATCCCCGAAGCAAAACTTCAGACGGGATCAGGTCGTCGGGGCGGATGACAAAAGCCGTCCGGCCGGTTTGGGCGAAATTTTTGATAGATGACCTGTTGGAGAGGAGATTTTGATGAGCGCAAGGTTCTTGGAGGGTAAACCTGTCGCGGACGCGGTTTTAGCCGACGTGGCCGCCAGAGTGGAAAAGCTGAAACAGAAGGGAATCGTTCCCGGCCTCGGGACGATCCTGGTGGGTGACGATCCGGCCAGTGCGGGTTACGTGAGGAAAAAGCACGAAACCTGCCAGACGGTCGGCATCCGGTCGTTTGATACGCGCATCGGCGCGGACGCCGCGCAGGCGGACCTGCTGGCGGCCGTCGCTGCATTCAACGGCAATCCGGACGTGGACGCCTTTATCATCCAGAACCCCGTTCCCAAAACGTTCGACTTCAACGAAGCGCTGCTTTACATGGATCCGCAAAAGGACGCCGACGGTTTGCATCCGATCAACCTGGGTAAGCTTGTCCTGCAGGAGCCGGGGCCCCGTCCCTGCACACCTTCCGGCATTCTGGCCATGCTCGCCCATTATCAGATTCCCGTGGCCGGCAGGGAGGTGGTGGTCCTGGGACGCGGTCCCACGCTGGGGCGCCCGCTGGCCCTCATGCTTTCTTTAAAGCAGCGCGGGGCCAACGCCGCCGTGACGGTCGTGCACACGGGCGTTCCCGACATCTCCCGCTACACGCTGCGCGCGGAGATTCTGGTGGCCGCCGTGGGCGTGCCGGGTTTCGTGACGCCGGAGATGGTCGGGCCCGGCGCGGTCGTCGTGAGCGGCGGCATTTCCTGGGAGGGGAAAAGACTGCTTCCGGACGTCGCTGAATCCGTGGCGGAAGTCGCCGGCTGGATCACGCCCCGTCTGGGCGGCGTCGGTCCCACCACGGTTGCCCTCCTGCTGCAAAATACGGTGGAATGCGCGGAGAGAAGGGCGGCGAAAAACCGCTGAGGCCGCGTCTGCGGGGATCTATGTCGCTTGCAATTATTGGATGGTTGTTTACGGCCGGCGTGCTGGCGCACAATGCGGAGGAGGCCTGGAGGCTTCCGGCCTGGTCGCTTTCCGCGGGACGGTGGCATCCGCCGGTCGGCCCCCGCGCGTTTCGCTTTGCCGTCGCCGTTTTGTCCGTCCTGCTTGTTCTGTTCGCACTGATGGCGTCTTTTTCCGAAGCCGGGAGCATCGGCGCTTATCTGATGGCCGGCTACGTTCTGGCCATGGTGCTGAACGTGTTTTTCCCCCATGTCCTCGCCACCGTCGTGCTGCGGCGCTACATGCCCGGCACGGCCACCGCGCTGATTTTCAACCTGCCCCTGGGACTGTGGTACCTCAACCGCGCCCTGGCCGAGGATCGCATCGCGGGGAGCGTTTTTGTCTGGGCCGGCCCGGTGGTGACCGCCGGCATTCTGGCCTTGATTCCGGTTTTGTTTTTCCTCGGCCGAAGGTGGTTTGCCGAGCCGCGCTGAAGGGCCGGTTTGTCAGGCGACGTTTTCTGTAATCGCCATAAAAGCGTTTGGGGGAAGTAAGATCAGGAGGCTGCTATGGACCTGGAAATAGTGTGCGACTGTTTGGAGGCAGACTGGAAAACGGTGGCCGAGACGCTCCAGCGCGTCGGAATGTCGTATTTCGCTCCGGAGGTTCACCGCCGGGCGTTTGAAGCCAGCGATCCAGTTGTTTTCGTCTACCGGGAGGGGCGGCTTATCGGATTCGGCCGGGCTTTGTCCGACGGCGAATACCAGGCGGCCGTTTACGATGTGGCGGTCGTTCCCGAATTTCAGCGCCAGGGGATCGGCCGGATCATCATGCAAAAAATCCTGGAGCGGACGGCGGGATGCAACGTCATTTTGTATGCGTCGCCGGGAAAGGAAGGCTTTTATCGTTCGTTGGGGCTGAGGAAGATGCGGACCGGCATGGCCCTTTTCCGCGATGTGGAAAAAATGGGGGACGGCGTCTTTACGGACTGACGAGGGGCGGCCGTGCAAAAGGTTGGGAGCTGCACAGGGAAGGGAGATATGGAAAACGCCTACGTTCACGGATATCATGTACGCGAAAATCTTCGTCTGCAGGATCAGGCCTCCACGCTGGCCGAACTGCTGCATGCCGATACGTCCTATCCGGCGGGCAGCCGCGTTCTGGAAGCCGGCTGCGGCGTCGGCGCGCAAACCCTCACGCTGGCCAAAAACAGTCCCGGAGCGCTTGTCACCTCCGTCGATATTTCAGAGACGTCGCTTGCCGAAGCTGAAAAAAGCGTCCGGGCCGCCGGTCTGGCCAACGTCGAATTTCTGCGGGCGGACATTTTTAACCTGCCTTTCGGGCTCGATGCCTTTGACCATATTTTCGTCTGTTTTGTCCTGGAGCATCTGTCCCGTCCCGTTGAGGCGCTCCGCGTCCTGAAGGGACACCTCAAAAAAGGCGGCACGCTGACCGCCATCGAAGGCGACCACGGCTCCGTTTATTTTCATCCGGAAAGCGAAGCGGCGCACCGAGCGATTGCCTGCCAGGTGGAGCTGCAAAAGCGCGCCGGCGGGAATGCCATGATCGGTCGGGAACTCTACCCGCTCCTGCGCCGGGCGGGATTTGCAGCTGTAACCGTGTCGCCCCGCATGGTGTATGTCGATGCGAGCAAGCCGGAGCTGGTAAGCGGATTTACGCGAAAAACCTTTACGGCGATGACCGAGGGCATCCGCGAGCCGGCCCTTCGGGCCGGACTCATTGCGCCGGACCTGTTTGACCGGGGCATCCGGGATCTGTACCGGACGGCCGAAGCGGACGGTGTGTTTTGTTATACGTTCTTCAAGGCCGTGGCGGCTAAGTGACGGTCAGCTGCCGGCAAGCGCCTTGCGGATCGCCGCGCCGATGTCGGCTCGCAACGCCTCGTCTCCACCTGCCGCCTGATATCATGCGAGGTTTCCAGCCCCCGTAACGGACTGTATTGGAAGGAAGAAGATTTTTTGTTTTCCGCCTGTCTCGATGGCCTTGCCGGATCGCCGACCTCCTTTATTACTTTAATGAATTGATATTTTTTTCTTGCGGAAAGTGAAAAATGCTTGACAGTATATAAAATTGATATATATACGAGTTATGTAATCGGCGCAGTTGATGATAAGGAGAAAAAATGTCCGTCAAGTATGCCATTTTGGGATTATTGCATTACCGCAACATGCATGGCTATGAAATCAAAGGCCATATTGAGCGCCATTTCGGACACATGTGGACCATCAACTACGGCCAACTCTATCCGAATCTGAAATCCATGCAGGAAGAAGGGCTGATTACTCTGGCAGATGTGAGCCCTTCGGATCTGGGGGGACCTCACAAGAAACTCTACGCGATCACTCCAAACGGCAGAGAGGCCTTTGTCTCCTGGCTGGAGAGCGAAGACATTTCTCCCATGGTCCTGCGGGATCCTTTTCTGATGCGTTTCATCTTTTTTGGTTTCAGCAGCAAAGAACAGGCCGTAAAAATCATCGACCATCAGATTAAGATGTATGAAGAGCAATATACGCGTCGCACGCAACACCTGGAACGGTGGCGGCGGCGGGGGCCCTACGTCCGTCTTGTCGCCGAGCTGGGGGTTGAGTTCAACCAGATGTATGTCAAATGGCTCAAGCGGGCCCGCCGGGAAATTCTCGACGGCGGGGCGGATGAAGCCAAGGCAACACGCATGGAGTTGCTTCTGCCTGAAGAATAAGGCCGAACATATTGCCAAAAAAAATTTCTGAAAATGAGAAAGCCCGCCAAATACGGGTCTGCGGAAAGCTTTGTCTCATGACGAAAGGAGGGGAAAAGAGTCGATCAAGCGGCCAGTGACGCCGCGCCCGGTGCGCCAAACGAAAAAGGAACAGAAGAACCTGAGAGGGATGCATTTGAAACTTAGAAAATGAACACCAGAGGAGGGATCATGGACTATAGATTTGAATTGCCGCTCATGGCCGATATCGAAGCGGCGGGCTTTAAAGTGACGCCTCTCAGCGGCGTGCCGCCGGTCCCCCCCGTGGAAGTGATCGAACAGTACCTGCGCGACTCCAAGATCCTCACCATCTGGGAGGGAACGTCTTTCATCCACGCCAACGATTTCAACGGCCTGAAAGTTTTTCCTTTCCATTCTCCACTCAACTTCTGCTTTGCCTTACCCATAACTTCCGGGAAAGCAGGAAATAAAGCCCCTGATTGGATCCACCCCGGACTGTTTTCTCTAGACCACGATCCTGTCCGGCCGTTGAGGCAGACTCCGGCCGGACGTCATGAATCAAACGGAGGCCCATCATGAACAAGGTTACAACCATGCAGAAAGCCGTTGCCGAAAACATTCACGACGGAAATTTCGTCTATATCGGCGGCTATATCTGCCGAACGCCTTTCTCTGCGGTTCACGAACTCATTCGTCAGGGGAAAAAAGACCTCACCATCACGCGCAGCAATGCCGCCGACGATTTCGACATGCTGATCGGTGCGGGCGTCGTGAAACGGTTTATTTCCACATTCATCTCTCTGGGAGTCTACGGTCTTGCCCGCTGCTACCGCCGCTCTCTGGAAAAAGGCATCCCCCATATAATAGAGGTGGAGGAATACACAAACCTGTCTCTGCCGATGATGCTGATGGCCGGAGCGATGGGGATGCCCTTTATTCCCGTGAAGGATCTGCTGGGCACGGACCTCATGAAGATCAAGGGGTTTCTCGGAGAGAGCAAATACAAGCTGATCGACTCGCCTTTTGACGGAAAGCCGGTTCTTATCGTGCCTGCACTGAATCCCGATGTGGGAATCATCCATGTTCAACAGGCCGATGAAAACGGAAACGCCCAGATCTGGGGCATCGGCGGAGATTGCAAGTACGGTGCGAATGCCTCGAAGAAGGTCATTGTGTCCTGTGAGCGCATCGTCAGCCGCGAAATGATCGGCAAGGATCCATCCCGCACTATTGTTCCGGACTTCAAGGTCGTTGCCGTTGTCGAGGAGCCTTTTGCCTCCCATCCCGGTTATACGCCGGGTTTCTATGACCAGGACTTCGGTTTCGGATACCTCTACAAAGAAGCGTCGAGCACGGAGGAGGGGTTTCATGCTTTTCTGAAGGAGTGGGTTCACGACGTTCCGGATCGGGCGGCCTATATTCAGCATTTCATCGATCGGTTCGGCTATGCCGCTTACAAGAAACTACAGGCCAAATTCGATTACGGATATCCGGTCAGCTATGAATATTAAAAGGGGAGGCAGAAATGAACGAACACCCGAATGACTATATCAAGCCGGAACTGATGGCCTGCTGTGGAGCGCGGGAAATTATGGATGGCGATGTCGTCGTCGTAGGCACGGGATTTCCGACCATGTCGGCCAACATCGCAAAACATACGCACGCCCCGCGGGCGGTTCTGCTGCAGGAATCGGGCGTCTATGACGCCCGGCCCAGGCGTCCCGCCCTGTCTGTCGGCGATGCCTGCCTCAATCCCGGCGCGGCCATGATTGGCGGACTTGTCGATGTCATGGGCATGTTCCTCCAGGGCGGCTGGGTCGATGTGGGCTTTCTCTCCGGTTCGCAGGTGGATCGATTTGGCAATATCAACACGACCTGCATCGGTTCCTATGACCAACCGAAAAGCCGGTTGCCGGGTAGCGGCGGCGCCAATCCCATCGGAGCCCTGGCGAAACGGGGCCTCATCATCGTCCAGCATGATCCGCGGCGACTTCCCGCCCGTTTGGATTTTATAACGACACCCGGATACATCGACGGGCCCGGCGCCCGCGAGAAGTTGAACATGCCGCCCGAAACGGGCCCCAGTATCATCGTGACCAATAAGGCCGTTCTGCGTTTTGACCCGGATACGAAGGAGGCCTTTGTGGCGAGCTATCATCCCGGACACACCATTGACGAGATCCGGCGTTCTACGGGGTGGAATATTCAGGTGGCCGATGATGTCCACGAGACTGAACCGCCGCGGGTGGAAGAATTGAGCGCGCTTCGCAATATTCTTGATCCGCACCGGATGATCAAAATCTACGAGGGCAAAGGGTACGTATAATTTCCGAAATGGAGAATCGTCATGAATCATACGCAACAATTAGCAGCGTTTCTGGCAAGGATATCCTTTAACGAATTGCCGACCGCCGTCGTTCATAAGGCCAAGCTCTGTGTTCTGGACTATGTGGCCAATATCTATGGATCGCTGGAGCTGGACGCCGTGATGGGCGTAGCAGCCTACATCCGCTCTCTTGGCGGACCGCCTGCCGTCACGGCGCTGGGATGCGGTTTTAAAACGGACCTTCACCACGCCGCCTTTGTGAACGGAACGACGGCCGAAGCCATCGAGGCTCAGGACGGCCTGCGTTTCGGCGGCAATCATCCCGGCACGGCCGTTATTCCGGCCGCTCTGGCTATGGCGGAAATGACAAAGCAAGGCGGGAAGGCCATTATCGAGGCCATCGTTGCCGGTTATGAAGCGGCAAACCGGCCGGCAGCGGCAATGCACCCCTGGCATACACTGGGAGGTTTTCTTCCGACGGGAACCTGCGGGACGTTTGGCGCGGCAGCGGCTGTGGGGCGCCTGAAGGGGTATGATGCCGTCCTGATGCAAAACACCTTGGGATGCGCCGGTTATCTGGCGCCGATCTCTATGGCCGAGCAGCTGATGGGCGGCTTCACAGTCAAGATCGTTCAGGGCGGTCAGGCGGCGCTTTCCGGTCTGATGGCAGCCGGACTTGCCCAAGCGGGAATCACGGGAGACAGACAGGTATTTGAAGGATCCGAGCTGAAAGGCGGGTTTATCCAGATTACCACCAAAGTTGATCCGAAGGTGGAAAAACTCACGGAAGGGATTGGTGAGCAGTTCACGATTCTGGATATATACTTCAAACCCTACACGGCTTGCCGCCACACGCATGGTTCCGCCCAGGCGATTCTGTCACTCTTGAAGGAACAACATCTGGATACTGATGAAATCAAGCAGATCGATGTCTTTACCTACGGAATGGCCGCCATCGCCGTTGGAAAAGGGATTGCCCCGGGAGATACTTTTGTGAATGCGCAATTCTCCATTCCTTATGTCGTTGCCGTCTGCCTTCTGGATGGTGCGCTGGGACCGAAGCAACTGACCGAAAAGCGAATGGTCGATTCGAAGCTTCTGGAGCTGGCGAAGAAGGTGACCGTCCGGATGGACGACGAACTCAACAAGATATACCCGGAGAAGACCGCCAGCCGTGTGGAGGTTGTCCTTGCCGATGGCCGACGACTCATCAGGCAAATCGATATTCCCAAAGGCGATCCGCGCGATCCCATGGAAGCCGCCGATCTGGCAGAGAAGGTCCGGTTTTTTGCCGGAGACAGGGATGGCGACAAAACTGAACGGATCATAGAAATGGTCCTCAATCTGGAAAATATTGCGGACATCCGGGAACTGACCGAACTCATTTAACCGGAAAAAATAATCTATCAGTGCAGATAAGGAGTTGAAAATGGATTTTTCGTTAAACGATGAGCAGAAGATGCTGGTGGAAACCCTCAAGACCATGGGGGTGCGCGAGAAGTTCAAAGAGCGCGCGATGGAAATCGACCGGACGGGAGAATTTCCTCATGACTTGCTTGCGAAATATGGAGAAATGGGTCTTCTGGGAATGACCCTTTCGCCGCAGTACGGCGGCGGCGGCCAGCCGGCGATCAACGCCATCCTGGCTATTGAAGAGCTGGCCAAATACAGCCCCATGATCGCCTCGCCTGTCTTCGAATCCAATGTGGGACCTGTGCGGGTCATCGATTTGTTCGGAACGGAGGAGCAGAAAAAGACGATCATTCCCGGTGTCTGTGCGGGGAAGAACAGTGTGTCCGTTTGCATGACGGAGCCTGAGGCCGGGTCGGATCTGACATCCCTGGCAACGAAAGCCGTGGAGGACGGCGATTCTTACATTCTCAACGGCCGCAAAGTCTTTATCACCGGCGGCGGACATGCCAGCCACTACATGGTCTATACGCGTTTCGGCGATATTTCCGGATACAAGGGCATCGGCGGTATTCTGGTGGAAAAGGGTTTACCCGGATTCACGTTCGGCAAACAGGAAGAGTTTATGGGGCTTCGGGGAATGCCGTCTTGCGACTTGATTTTCGAGGATGTCCGGGTGCCGAAGAAAAACGTCGTCATCAAAGCCGGTGATTTCAGCAAGCTCATGTGGTCGTTTGACATCGAACGCTGCGGCAACGCGGCCATGTGCCTCGGCACAGCCGGCGGAGCGCTGCGGGAAGCCATTGACTATGCCCAGACCCGCCATGCCTTCGGGCGGCCTATATGCGAATTTCAAGCCATTCAATTGATGACCGTAGACATGGCGATGAAGCTGGAAGCGGCAAGGTTGCTGGTATACAGGGCGGTCGCCGGAGCGGGGCAAGGTCTGCCTTCAATCTACGAAGCCTCAATGGGTAAGTGTTATGCCAACCAGATGGTCATCGAAGTGACCAATACGGCCATGAAGATCTTCGGGGGCTATGGCTACAGCAAGGAATATCCGGTGGAAAGAATGCTCCGTGATGCCCATGCCTGGGGCGTGGCCGGCGGTACGGTACAGATGCTGCAAAACACCATGGCCAGTGTTTTATACGGTCGGCGCTTCGATCAGCGCCGGGGGAAATAGGATTTTAACCCATAACGGTGTTGATTCTGCGCAAATTCGATATCGGGGGAAGCAGCCTGATTTCGGTGAGGCGGACGCTATATTAAATGTTTAACGGTCTGCTGCATTAAACATTAGATGATCAAACATCAAACATTTCAGAAGGAGGTACGACTATGTATGATTTTGAAACTCCCCGATTAACATTTCAGTTTGTGAGTCCCAGAAGGATCATTATGGGCGAAAACTCCATCGCAAGCCTTGGGCAGATCGTTAAGTCGTATAAGGTCGGCAAGGCCCTCCTGGTAACCGACAAAGTGCTGAGAGGACTTGGCGCCTTGGCTCCGGCCGTCGATTCCCTGGAACTCGCAGGCATTGATTATGATATTTATGATGATGTTGAACCGAATCCTACCATCGCGAATGTCGAATCAGGCATTGCGATGGCCAAGAAAGACCATTTCGATATCGTCATCGGGATCGGCGGAGGCAGTCCGCTGGACGTGGCCAAGGGCATCTCGCTGATGGCGACGAATCCGGGCAGAGTGAATGATTACCTCGGCATGTTTCTGCCCGTCCCGGAAAAACCCCTTCCGCTGATTCTTGTTCCGACAACCGCGGGCACAGGAAGCGAACTCAGTTTCGGCGCCGTTTTTTCAGACCATGAGGCGCATAAGAAAACGCAGATTTATAATTACGAAGTGATTCCTCTGGTGGCGTTCATCGATCCCATTATGATGATGGGATGCCCCGCGAAACTGACAGCCGCGTCAGGATTTGACGCCCTGACCCATGCCGTAGAAAGTTATGTGACCAAGAATGGCAATCCTTATTCCGAGGCTTTGGCGGCTCAGGCCATTCGACTGATCAGCAAGGGCCTTCTGCCGGCGACCAAAGACGGTAAAAATATGAAAGCCAGGACGCAGATGGCGTTGGGGAGCACCTTTGCGGGCATGGCCATGTCTGCATCCGGGTTGGGAATTAACCACGCTATCGCGTACCCGCTGACCACACATCACAATGTGCCGCACGGAACTGCCAATGCCGTGTTTATGCCCTACACCATGACGTACAACGCCGAAGAAGTTCCCGAGAAATACGCCAACATTGCTGAACTCATGGGGTTGGATGTCAGCGGCCTTTCACCCAAACGGGCAAGTCTGAAAGCGATTGAGGAGATCATAAGATTTCTGAAGGAGTTGGATATTCCATTGAATATCAAGGAATTCGGCATTAAGGAAGATGAGCTTTTCGGTTTTGCCGAAATAATCATTCGAGACTATGTTCCCCTTTGTATGTTCAACCCAAGGTGCATGAGCCCGTTTGATGCGTATGGACTTTATCTCAATGCGCTCAATGAAGATCACATCTGGACAACGAAACTCAGCGATTAATCAAGGAGGCCACACGATGAAAGGGTATATGGGAAAGATATTGAGAGTGAATTTAAGCCGGCAGCTTTCTTGCGAGGAAACGCTTGATCCGCAAATCATCAAACAATATTTGGGCGGTGTGGGAATCGCGACAAAGATACTTTATGATGAGGTGCCCCGGAATACGGATCCCTTTTCCGAAGAGAACAAGCTGATATTTGCGTCCGGCGTATTTACAGGCACCGGGTATCCCGGGGGCGCTCGCTTCAATGTGGTCACAAAGTCCCCGTTAACCGGAATATGGCTTGGATCATCGGCAGCAGGATATTTTGGCACAAGGCTCAGAGCGGCCGGATATGATGCTCTGATTATTGAAGGATCGTCAAATAAACCCGTACTGCTGGATATTCATGATGAAAAGGTGGATTTTGTCGACGCCTCGGCTTTGTGGGGATTGGATACCTTTGAAAGCAAAGAACAAATTGAAAAAAAGCTCGGGAGGAAAAATCTAAGCACCGTACTTATTGGACCGGCTGGAGAGAAACGCGCGAGGACCGCCGCGATGATGGTGGATATGGGAAGATTTACAGGCCGGGGCGGCGCCGGCGCCGTGATGGGTTCAAAAAATCTTAAAGGCATTACTGTGTCCGGCATAAAAAAAATCGAGGTGGCGCGGAGCAAAGAATTCAAGGAGCGTATCCGCGAGGGGGTTAGTGCGATCAACACCAGTATTGCCGTGTTTCCATACAAATTAATGGGCACGACCTTAGCCATCTCCAGGGAATTCGAAAGCGGAGACGTGCCGACGAAAAATTTTCAGTTGGGCATGTGGGAGAAATCCAAGGACCTCGACGGCATGAAAATGGCGGCAAAATCATATTTTAAAGAAATGCCGCCGACCTGCTTTGCCTGTCCGGTCCGTTGTTCAAAGTTTACGGAAGTGCCGGATGGTCCTTTCAAAGTGGATGTGGGGCCCGCTCCTCAGTATGAAACACTGGCGGCCCTGGGCTCGAACTGCTTAAACAATAACGTCGAGTCGGTCATCAAATCCAATGATCTGTGCAGCCGCTATGGAATAGACACCATATCCACGGGGGTTACGATTTCGTTTATCATGGAAGCTTACGAACGCGGGGATATCACCTCGGAGCAGTTAGGCGGCATAAAGCCCACTTGGGGAAACACAGACGTTATCATTGATCTGATTCGGATGATCGGCGAGAGAAGAGGCATCGGTGAGTTATTAGGCGAAGGCGTAAAAAGGACGGCCGAAAAATTTGGGCTCTCCGACAAGGGGTATGCCATCCACGTGAAGGGGATGGAGGCGCCTATGCATGATCCTCGATCTTTATTCTCCTTCGGAGTCAATTTTGCCACATCTCCCAGAGGCGCCTGTCATCTGCGTGGTCCCTCCATGCTGTTTGATCAAGGCATCGCCATGATTGACGCCGGCGTTCCAAACAGGTCCACCCGATTCAACCAGAAGGAAAAAGGACTGGCGGCAAAAGCGGCGCAGGATGCGTCAAATATCATCGAATCGTTGGGGCTTTGCGTGTTCTGCGCCATGTCGGTGGCGATGTTTGGCATGTTTTCGAAAATGGCAGAGGCCTTGGAACCGCTCACCGGCGAGCATGTCACTGTTAAAGAAATTTGGGAAATAGGAGAGAGAATCAGCAATCTGCAGAGAGCGTTCAACCTTCGCGAAGGAGTAACCGCTGAAGCCGACCATCTGCCTTCCCGTCTCCTGGAGCCCTTCAATGAAGGCCTTGCAAAAGGACAAGTTCCGGATGTTGCCGTCCACATCAAGGAATATTATCAGGCTCGGGGATGGGATCCCAAAGGAGTTCCAACGGAAAAGACCCTCACGAGATTAGGACTGGATTGGATAACTCCAAATCTTCACTAGGACGACGTGATAGATTGGAAATCCTGAATCTGTATATGTTGAGTAAGTAAGCCCTCCCGGTTCCGGCGTTGTTTTGTCCGGGGGGAGGGCTTACCGAAGTCCCCGGAAAAAGCCGTGGCGGCTAAGTGACGGTCAACTTCCGGCGAGCGCCTTGCGGATGGCCGCGCCGATGTCGTCAAGCAGGTAGGGTTTGCGGACGTAGGCGCTTGCGCCCATGGCCAGCGCCTGTTGCACGCGGTCCGTTTCCGTGTAGCCGCTGACAATGATGGCCTTTTGCTGCGGGTTGATCTCCAGCATCCGCCGGTACGTTTCCAGTCCGTCGATACCCGGCTCCATGAGCATATCCAGGACCACCAGCGCGGCGGGATGTTTTTTCAAAGCCGCCAGCGCTTCCTCGCCGCCGGCCGCCGTCCGGACGCTGTATCCCAGACGGGTAAGCAGGCTGGCGGCGATTTCCCGCTGCTCCCGCAGGTCGTCCACCAGCAGAATCGTTTCTCCCTTTCCCGCAGGGGCTTCCGGGGCCGGTCCGGGCGCCGGCGTTTTCGCCGCCTCCCGGGCGGCGGGCAGATAGACGGTGAACGCATTTCCTTTTTCCTTTCCGCTCTGCACGGAAATGTAGCCGCGATGCTCCCGCACGGTTCCCCACACGACGGCCAGTCCCAGGCCCGTGCCGCCTTTGCCGAGGATTTTTTTCGTGTAGAAGGGTTCGAAAATCCGGCGGATGTCGTTGGCGGAGAGGCTCTTGCCGTTGTCGTGGACCGTGAGCGTGACGTAGTCGCCTTCACGGATGCCGATGTAGCCGGGCAGGGGTCTGTCCAGGTAGCTGTTGGCGGTGCGGATGGTGATTTCACCATTTTCCGCGATGGCGTCAAAGGCGTTCGCGATCAGATGGTACACGGTTTTTTCCAGATAGACCGGCGATCCCTGGATGCTGAGCAGATTTTCCGCGAGGTCGTCGCTGAGGACGACGCGCGGACAGCCCGCCTTGAGCCGCTGGAATTCCGGAGTCTGGAGGGCGTTTCTGATCAGGCGGTTGAGGTTCAGGGGCGACGACACGGTGACGCCGCGCCCGGCCAGAATCTGCATGTCCTGGATGATCGCCGCCGCCGCCTTGCTGAATTTCATGATGGTGTGGAGATTCTTTTTCAGGGGATGATCGTCCGGCATCTTCATCATCATCAGTTCGGTATGGCCGACGAGTACGCCCAGGACGCTGTTAAGTTCGTGCGCGACGCCGCCGGCCAGCGTTGCCAGTGATTCCATCTTTTCCGTGCGGTGGAGCTGCTCCATCAATGCCTTGCGCCGCTCCTCTTCCCGCTTCCGCTCCTCGAGGTTGACGAAGACCACCTGAACGCCCACGGTTGCCCCGTCCTTCTTCACGGGGGTGGTGATCGCCTGCAGCCAGATGCGGCCGCCGTCTTTGACGGTGACGGGGATTTCGAAGGCCTGGCGCGCCTGGCCCTTGATCCGCGTCAGAAATTTTTCCTGCAGGAAGGTCCGGGTCTGATCGTCAAACGCCGCCAGCGCAAAGCCGTCCTTGCCGATGACGTCTTGAAGCGACCAGCCCATCAGATCCTCTATCCGGCGGTTGACGGATAAAATCCGCCCGGAAAGATCGAGCGTGCAGACGCCGAGGGGAACATAATCGAGAAAATCGCGGAATTTTTCTTCGCTTTCGCCAAGAGCGTTTTCCGCTTTCCGCCGCCGGACCTGTTCTTCCGTCAGCCGGTCGTTCACGAGCGACAGGTCCGCCGTCCGTTTTTCGATCAACTCCTCGATACGCCGATGGGAGGCGGCGAGTTCCTCTTCTCCCCTGCGGCGTTCGGTGACGTCGCGGCCGCAGAGCACAAAGCCCTGCACGGCGGGATCGTAAAGGAGATTGACGCAGGCGCCTTCGAAAATCCGGATCGATCCGTTCTTGTGCCGGATGCCGACGGAGCCGGCAATCCGGGCGTTCCGGATCGGGATGGCTTTGCCGAAGGCCAAAAGCGCCTGCGGCTTGTCGCCGGGGGCGACATAATCAAAGGCGTTTTTGCCGAGAAGTTCTTCGGAGAAATAGCCCAGGATGTCCTTTACGGACGGATGAACATACGTGACGGCGGCTTTCGCGTTTATGACGACCGTCACGTCCGCGGCGTTTTCCACAAGGGCGCGGAAGAAGGCCCCGTCCTTCGGCGCGGATGCCCGCCGGGCGGCGTCGGACCGGGCGGCGCCGACGGTTCCCCCGAGGAATTCGTTGATGGCCTCCAGGCTCTCCTGCGGCGCGGCCTGCAAAATGAAATGCGGACCCTGAATTTTTTTCACCCGCAGATGCGGAATGTTTTGTTCGAAGTCGCGAAGGCAGCTCCCGGGCGCCACCCGGTCGTTCGCGGCCTGGAGGTACAGGCAGGGAACGGTGATCTTTTCCAGATCGCCCGTGACGTCAAGGCGGTTCATGAGTTCCAGCCGGAAATGCATGGTCTGCGGCGGCACGTCTGCGTGTACTTTTTCCCACAGCGGCAAAAGCGTCGTCAGATGACGGTTGTCGACCATGATCCACCGCAGCAGGGGACGGGGTATGTCCCGGCCCAGGCGGACGGGTATCCGGAGCAGGCGTAAAACGCGCCAGGCCAGCGGCCGCGGCGGACGGGCGAAGGTGGCGCATAAAACCAGCGCCCGGGCCCGCACCAGGCCGGAAGCGACCATGCGGACGGCCACCGGGCCGGAAAAGGATTCCGCGATCACAACCGGAGATGTGCCGGCGGGAATTTGTTCGGCCGCGCACTGGGCGGTTTCTTCAAGGGTCAGGTGACGATCCGTGGGATAACGGACAATCGTAGCCAGGGAATCGGGCGGCAGCAGGGACAAAAGGGGATCAAAGGAGCGCCCCGTGCCGTCCAGGCCGGGCATGAAAACCAGATGCTGATTGCACAGAAACGTCGTCATGTCGTTTCACCGTTGCCGCTGAAATGTCATCGCCTGAAGAAAGCGCAACAACCGAAATCATCTGAGGGTATTTGTGTGTTAAATTTTTTTTGCAGCGTAATACCTTAATCTTTCAGAAAGCGGCTGTCAATCCGTTTTTATGCCGCGCCTCCGGGGATCGTCTGCCCATCAGCCTTCAACAATGGGCCATGAACGGTGAGCGGCTCCGGCGGTTTTTTTCATGCAAAACGCAAATCCCGCTTGGCTTTGCTGAAAAAATATGTATATTAAAAAAACGGTTCCGGGCTTGGCCAAACACCGAAAAAGCCTGTGGAACCGGGCGCACCGGGCCATTACTGCCGGTTTGCCGCGCGGAGAGGAAAAACAGAATCATCTGAGACAAAAAACAGGGAGGGTCCCGGTGCCGGTTGACGTTGCGCCTGAAAAAATTCCGGTCGTCTTGTTGTATAACGTCGATCCCGACTGGACAGAGGCTGAAAAGGAAGAAGTCATCAGCCTTTCCACGCACCTTGGTCACACCCTCATTGAAGTCGGACACCCCACCGTTTTCGTTCCTCTCGCCGACGACGACGTCGCCGGCCATCTCCATTCGTTCGATCCTGCGGAATATATCGTTTTCAACTGGTGCGAAAGCCTGCCGGGCTTAAGCCACAGCGAATGGCTGGTGGCCAAGCGCCTCGAGATGCTGGGCTTCACGTTCACCGGTGCGGACTCGGAGGCGCTGGCGCTGGCCCAGGACAAGTTCCGGGTCAAGTTGCTGCTCGACCAGGCCGGTATTCCCACACCCGCCTGGCACATCTACCATCCGGGCGAATCCCTCACGTGGAACCGGTTCCCCGCGATCGTAAAACCGATGAACGAACACTGTTCGGCGGGGATCACCCAGGATTCGGTGGCGCTCGATGCGGCGCAACTGGCCGTCCGCCTGCCGTTTATCCACGAGGTCTATGCGCAGCCCGCGATTGTCGAGGATTTCATCGACGGGCGCGAGTTTCACGTGTCGGTCTGGGGGAACGATTCGCTCTTCGTGCTGCCGGCCGCGGAAATGGACTTTTCCTTTTTCAGCGATGTGAAGGACCGTCTGTGTACGTATGATTCCAAGTTCATTCCCGGATCCCGGCACTATGAAAAAATCGAAACGCGCCTGCCCGCGCCGCTTGGTTTCGAAGAGCGGCAGGCCCTGGAAAAGGTCTGCTGCGACGCTTACCGGACGCTCGGCTGCCGCGACTACGCCCGCATGGACATCCGCCTGCGCGACGGCGTGTTTTACGTTCTGGATGTCAATCCCAACGCCGATATCAGCCATGAAGCGAGCATGGCCTGCGCCGCGGAAGTCGCCGGAATCAGTTACGGACAGATGGGCAGCCGCATCGTGCGCATGGCCGCCCGCCGCCATCCCGTTTTCAGCCGGAGCGCCTTCGTCCGGGAAGGCGATAAAAAGAAGACGGCGGCCAGAAGGCCCCGGGTGCGGCGCGTGACTGCTGTACGGACGTCCCGAACCCCCTGAAACGGTCCCGGCGGCCGGCGGATTCCGGAAACATCCGCCATGCGTTTTCCTCCGTGTTGTTCCAGGTTAATTCCTTGAAGTTTCAGAATAATTGGCGGTTTTCGCAGGTTAAAATAAAAATCCACTTCTTCATGCAAAGATGGTATAAGAACTCACTTTCAAAGATTAATCTTTTTGCGGGAGCATGTTGTGACCAAAAGCATTAAAATTCAAAGTCTTCTTCAAAAACAGGTGTTGATTCTGGACGGAGCCACGGGAACCGAGCTGCAAAAGAAAGGCCTGCCGTCGGGCGTCTGTCCGGAAATCTGGTGCCTGGAAAATCCGGCACTTCTTTCGGACGTGCACGCGTCTTATGTGCAAGCCGGCGCCCAGGTCGTCTATACCTGCACGTTCGGCGCGAACCGGTTCAAACTGGGACAGTTCGGCGTGAAAAAAGACGTCTATTCGGTGAACCGCGAGCTTGCGCTTCTGGCGCGGAAAGCCTGCGGCAAAAAAGCCCTGGTGGCGGGCGACATCGGCCCCACCGGCCTTTTTATCGAACCTTTCGGGCCGCTGGCCTTTGAAGAAGCGGTCGAGGCGTTCAAGAAACAGGCGCGCGGCCTGATCGACGGCGGCTGCGACATGATCGTCATCGAAACCATGATCGACATTCAGGAGGCGCGCGCCGCGCTCTTCGCAGTGAAGGAGCTGGCGGACATCTTTACGCTGGTTTCCATGACCTATGAACCGGACGGACACACGCTGGGCGGCACGCCGCCCGCGGCCGCGCTGGTCACGCTGCAAAGCCTGGGGGCGGATGCCGTCGGCTGCAACTGCTCCGCCGGCCCTGAACAAATGGTGGATTTCATCGCCGCGATGCGGCCTTACGCGACCGTGCCGCTCCTGGCCAAGCCCAACGCCGGGATGCCCCGCCTCGAGGGCGACCGGACCGTGTTCGATATGGACGCTCCGACGTTTGCCGCTTTCGCCAAAAAGCTGGCGGCGGCGGGCGCGGCGCTCCTGGGCGGCTGCTGCGGCACCACGCCGGACCATATATCCGCGCTGGCCCGCGCGGTCGGAAAAAGAAAACCGGCCCGGCCCCGCCGCGCGGCGGTGGCGGCGCTCAGTTCAGCGCGCCGGCTTCTTGAACTCGATATCCGCGAACCGCTTTTTGTGATCGGCGAAAGAATCAATCCCACCGGGAAAAAGGCCCTGCAGCAGGAGCTTATAGAGGGCAAACTCGGCCTGATCCGCCAGATGGCGCAGGAGCAGGAGGCGCAGGGCGCGTCGCTTCTGGACGTCAACGTCGGACAGCCGGGCATTGACGAGGTGCAAACCATCAGGAAAGTGATCGGCCTTCTGTCCACGGCCAGTGCTCTGCCGCTGGCGATCGATTCGTCGCGGGTGGAAACGATCGAGGCGGCGCTCCGGCTGTATCCGGGGCGGATGCTGATCAATTCCATTTCCGGCGAAAAGGAAAAGCTTGCGCGGCTTCTGCCGCTGGCCGCAAAATACGGCGCGATGTTCATTTTGCTGCCGCTTGCCGACGGCAACCTGCCGAAGACGGCCGTGCGGCGCCGGGCGCTGATCGAAGAAATTTTCCGTAAGGCCCGGAAATTCGGCTTCACCAAAGAGGATATCGTGGTGGACGGCCTCACGATGGCGGTCGCTTCCGACGCCGCGGCCGCGCAGGAAACGCTCGCCACGGTGCGCTGGTGCGCCCGGACGTTCAAATGCCGGACGGTGCTGGGGCTTTCCAACGTGTCGTTCGGCATGCCGGCCCGCCCGTGGCTGAACGCGGCATTCCTCGCCATGGCCCAGTACTGCGGCCTTACGATGGCGATCGCCAATCCCGCGAGCGTCGAGTTCATGAATGTGAAGAAGGCGGGCGATCTTCTGGCCGCGCGGGAAAAGGCCGCGCTGCGCTTCATCAACCATTTTGCCGAGAAGCCCGCCGCGGAAACCGGTCCGGCCGCCGCGGCCCGGATGACGCCCGAAGAGCGGGCAACCGCGGCCATTCTGGAAGGCGACCGGGACCAGGTGACGGCGGCGGTCGACGCGGTCATCAAAACCGGCCGGCCGGCGGGAAAAATTGTGGACGAGATTCTCATTCCGGCCATTATCCGCGTGGGGGATCTCTACGAAAAGAAGACGTACTTCCTGCCGCAGCTGATGGCGGCGGCGGAGGCGATGAAAAAAGCGCTGGCCCATCTCGATCCGCTGCTCAAGCAGGAGTCGGCCGTCCTGCGCGGAACGGTGCTTCTGGCCACGGTCCGGGGCGATATTCACGATATCGGCAAGAACATTGTCGCGCTTCTCTTGCGCAACTACGGCTTCCGCGTGATCGACCTGGGCAAGGACGTGCCGGATGAAACCATCGTGGCGGCGGCCCTGAAGGAGAAACCGGATGTGATCGGTCTTTCCGCGCTTATGACCACGACAATGGTCAACATGAAGGACGTGATCTCGCTGGCCCGGGCCAGGGGGGTGCAGACGGCTTTCCTGATCGGCGGCGCGGTGGTTACGGCGGCGTACGCGGAATCCATCGGCGCGTCCTTTGCCGGAGACGGCGTGGCGGCCGTGAAAATGGTCGAGGAAATTATCGGCCGGCGGGCGGTTGCTTCATGATGGAGGACAGGCGGGAAAAATTGCTGGGCATCGGCGCGTCGCTCGGACTGCATGCGCTGGCGGCGGGTGTCCTGCTTTTGGGCCTGTCCGGCGCGGTGTCGGTTTCGCGCGATATCCGGCCGCTGGAAATGGTCTGGGTGTCGCTTTCCGCCGCACAAACGGCCGCGTCACGGACGGCGGCGCCCCGGACGGTTGCAGCCGTCCGGAAGGCGGTGAAAACGCCGCCGGCGTCCGTGCCGACGACGGCTCTGGCCGCGGCGGAAACACCGTCCGCGCAAACGGTAAGGCCTGAAATCCAGGCGGCCACCCCCGCGGCCCAAAAAGCTGAAGTCGGTTCGACGACCGCCCGGGACGGCTCCGGCATCGTCGCCTTCGCGGCGGCCGGTTTGCCGGGAACCGCATCCGACGCGGGCCGTGCCCAGGCTCCGGCCGTTGCCCCGGTTCCCGCGTTTGCCAACGCCTATCCCCTCTACCGGGAAAATCCGCCGCCCGCCTATCCGGCCGTGGCCCGGCAGATGGGCTATCAGGGGGTGGTGTACGTGCAGGCGGAAATTCTCACGGACGGGCGCGTCGGCCGGACGATGATCCGCAAGTCCTCCGGCTACGCCATTCTGGATCGGACCGCGCTCAAGGCGGTGCGGCGCTGGAAATTCGAGCCGGCCAAAAAGTCGGGCGTTCCCTGCGCCACGTGGGCCGAACTGCCCATTAAATTCGTGATCGACGAACAACATTCTCAATCTTGAAAAATCTCTTTATTCGAAGGAAGGTGTCCTATGTCCATTGGAGAAAAGAAGGAGCGTCTGGGTAAAATCATTCTTGAGCGGTCCTTCAAATACAGCGACAACCCGCCGTTTACCCTGGCGTCGGGGCGTCAGAGCAACTACTATTTCAACTGCAAGCCCACCACGCTCGATCCGGAGGGTATGAATCTGATCGGCGAAGTTATTTTTGACATGCTTAAGGACGCGCCGGTGACGGCGGCGGGCGGGCTCACGCTGGGGGCCGACCCGATCGCCAACGCGCTGGCCGTGGTTTCCTGGCAGAAAGGCCGGCCGATCAAATCGTTTATCGTCCGCAAGGACGTGAAGGACCACGGCACGAAAAGCGCCGTCGAAGGGAATGTCGCGGCCGGCGAAAGGGTGGTGATTATCGATGACGTCATCACCACGGGCGGCTCCACCATTGCCGCCATCGAACAGGTCCGCCGGGCGGGGCTGACGGTGGATCGGGTCATCACTTTGATCGACCGGGAAGAAGGCGGCCGGGAAAACATCCTCGCGCTGGTCGCCCCGGTGCAGTCCGTTTTTACACGAACCGAAATCATGGCGCTCAGGGAAAAACTCGCGAAAGGCCGGTAGCGGGGAAGAGACAATCGGCCGTCCCGTGCGGCGTTGCCTGCCGCCGTCTTTGCCGTCGGGCAGGCGTCGGCGCATCCGTCATTTCCAAAAGCGCCTCCGGTGGGCGGAACGTCCGTCCCCCGGAGGTCTGACCGGCGACATCATTTCTAAACAAAGGAGTTCCTATCATGACATTTTCCGACATTCCGCAGCCGACGATGCAGGCGGGCGATCTTCTCCACGGTTTTCGCGTGCTGCGCGTCACCGTCATCGAGGCCATGCGGCTGGTCGCCTACGAAATCGAGCATCTGAAAACCGGCGCGAAAGTGCTGCACCTGCATGCCTTCGAGCGGGAGAACCTCTACGCGGTCGGTTTCCGCACGCCGCCCGAGGATTCCACTGGTCTGCCCCACATTCTGGAGCATTCGGTCCTGGCGGGTTCGGAAAAGTATCCGCTCAAGGATGCTTTCAAGGAGTTGATGCGCTCCACGATGCAGACCTTCATCAACGCCTTCACCTATCCGGACAAGACCGTGTATCCGGTGGCCAGCCAGATAAAAACGGACTTCTATAATCTGGCGCGCGTCTATACCGACCTGGTGCTGCGGCCCCGCCTGCTGCGGGAAACCTTTCTGCAGGAAGGGCACCATCTGGAATTTGCGACGCAAGGCGACATCCAAAGCGATCTTGTCATTTCCGGGATCGTTTACAATGAAATGAAGGGCGCCTACTCCTCGCCGGATTCGCTGATGTACAAGGACATCCAGGAAAACCTCTATCCCGACACGGTTTACGCGCTCGATTCCGGCGGCCATCCCGATGTGATTCCGCAGCTGACCTACGAGCAGTTTTGCGATTTTCACCGGCGGTACTATTCGCCGACCAACGCGCGCTTCTTCTTCTACGGCGACATTCCGACCGCCGACCATCTGGCTTTTCTGGCGGAGATGCTCGACGGATTCGAGCGGGTGGCGGTGGATTCGTCGATTGCCAGCCAACCGCTTTTTTCTTCGCCCCGGCGTGTTAACGGCTTCTATCCCGTGGATCCGGACGAACCCCGGGAGAAAAAGACACTGGTCAACGTCGCGTGGATGCTTTCCGAAAACCGGGATTTCGAAACGTCGCTGATGCTGGAAATTCTGTCCGGTCTGCTGGTGGGAAGCGCGGCCGCGCCGCTGCGCCGGGCGCTGATCGATTCGGGGCTGGGGGAGGACATGACGCCGGTTTCCGGCATGGAGTCCGAACTCAAGCAACTGATGTTTTGCGCCGGTCTGCGCAACGTCCAGAGCGCCGACGTGCCCAAGTTTGAAAAGCTCATCGACGACACGCTTAAAACCATCGTCGCCGAAGGCTTCGACCGGGAACTCATCGAGGGCATTCTGCACCAGGTCGAATTTCACGGCAAGGAAATCTCCCGCGGCTCCTATCCGTACGGCATCACGCTGATGGGCAACGTTTTCCAGACCTGGCTCTACGACGGCGATCCGCTCATCGGTCTGGACTTCGCCCGCGCGATTGAAGACATCCGCAGGCGCTGGGCGGAAGATCCCCAGGTGTTCCAGAAACTGACTGGCCGGTGGCTCGCGGACAATCCGCACCGCCTGCTGGCCGTGATGGAGCCGGACCCCGATCTGGGACGGAAAAACGAAGAGCAGTTCCGCGCGAAGATGGCCGCCGTGAAGGCCGGCCTGTCCGAAGCGGCCTTGAAAGAAATCGACGAACAGGCGGCCGGGCTGCGGGCCTACCAGTCGCAGGCCGACACGCCCGAGGCGGCGGCGACGCTTCCCAAACTCAGGCTTTCCGATATTCCCCGGCAGGTGGAAACAGTTCCGACCGAACGCTGGATGCTGGGGACGGTCGAAACGCTTCGGCACGATCTTTTCACCAACGGCATCGTTTACGTGGACTTGGCGTTCGACCTGGCGCACGTTTCCGAAGACTTGCAGCTCTATCTGCCGCTTTTGGGCAAAATGCTGAGCGGCATGGGCGCGGCGGGGCTCACCTACGACGAGATGGCCAAGCGCATTGCACTGTACATGGGCGGCTTTGGCTACGACCTTTCCGCCGGCTTTTCCGTGGACAAGGAGAATGTCTGGCAGAAGATGATCGTCTCCTTCAAGGCGCTTTACCGCAACGTTCCCCAGGCGATCGATACGGTCTGCGACATCCTGACGGCCGGCGATCTGGACAACAGCGCCCGCATGCGCGATCTGATCGCGGAGCGGAAAAACAATCTCCAGTCGTCCGTGGTTCCGTCGGGGCATCTGTTCGCCAAACGCGCGGCGGCCGCGGCTCTGTCGCTGCCGGCCTGGCGCGACGAACAATGGCACGGCCGGACGCAGCTGCGTTTCGTCCAGCAGCAGGCCGCAAACTTCGCCGCGTCCGGACAAACGCTGCGCGAAACATTCTCGGCGCTGAAAAACCTTGTGCTCGCCAGAAGCGCTCTCACCGTGAACATCACCGCCGATGCCCGGGGCCTCGGTCTGGTGGAAGAGCACATCGGCCGGCTCTCCGACAAGCTGCCGGCGGGGGAAAACGCCCTGCCGTCCGCCGGACCCGCGCTCGCCCCCGTTTGCGCGGGCATCGCCGTTCCCACGCAGGTGTCCTATGTCGCCCGCGCGCTTCCGGCCCCCGCGTACACCGATCCCGCGGCGCCCCTGCTCATGCTGGCGTCGCGCGAATTATCCAACAGCTATCTGTACAAGCACATCCGCGTCCAGGGCGGCGCATACGGCGGCATGTCCTCACTCGACATGACGGCGGGCATTTTTGCGTTTCTGTCCTACCGCGATCCGCACATCGTCGAAACGCTGCGGATCTTCCAGGACGCGCAGCAATACTATTCCGATCATGATCTCGCCGCCGACGACATGGAAAAGGCCGTCATCAGCGCCCTGGGCGCGCTGGACAAGCCGCTGGACCCGGGGGGGCGCGGCTATGTGGCCATGATCCGGCATTTTGCCGGCGCGACCGATGCGATGCGCCAGACGTTCCGGGACCGCATCCTGTCTGCGACGCCGCAGCAGGTGCGCCAGGCGCTGGCGGACTACTTCCGGCGCGCGGCGGGCGCCCGCGCCGTGGCGGTTTATTCAGCCCAGGAAAAACTCGAGGAGGCCAACCGCCGCCTGGATGAGCCGCTGCATCTGGAGAAACTGGGGGAGACGTAGAGCGCTGGCGTCGCGCTTGCCGACACCGTTTCATTGCAGTCAGGCGGGAAACACGGATATGAACGGAAAAAAGGACCATCGTGGAACGCTCACGAATTGCTTTTTCTGCGAGCATTTTTTTATTACCCATGAGGCGAGGCTTCCCTACGGATGCAGCGCCATGGGATTTAAAAGCCCGCGCATGCCGGCCGTGGACGTTTACGATGCGTCCGGGACGGACTGTACGCTTTTCTTTCGCAAGGAAATTCAGGAACACCATCACGACTGAGCGGAGCGGCATCCTTCCGCGGCCGCCGGTCTTCGATAAAAGGAGAGAGTTATCCATGAAAGTTTCACAGTGGTTGGACAGCCAGGAAGCCCTGGGCGTGGATGTTTCCCGCATTGTCGTGCCGGCGCGCCTGCTCGGGGAAGACGAGCCGGACGAGACGCTTTACTTCAAAGAAATACGGCCGTGCAGCGTCCTGTGTACCGGCGATCACCCCTTTGCCACCGTCGAGCGCTACGGGAACTGGTATTACAGCCGGGGACGCGAAAAGGACAAGGGGCCGCACACCGCAAAACCCCAGTGGTGGCTGTTTACCCGCGACAGGGATCAGGCGCTTCGCGAAGCCAGGTCGCGCATCGAAGGGTAGCGGTAGGACCGGAGAAATCACATCTAAAAAAACCTTGATGTTCCGGGGCAAGCCGGCTGCCGCCATGGCCGGCTTGCCCCGGTGCCGTCGGACGGTTTTGGCCTTTACTTTCACGCTCCATTTTCTGCTTTCAAAATTCCATTTGAAATTATTTTTATTCAGGCTATGGATATAAAAGGCAAAGGTGATCGACCCGGTCGATATTGGCTTGCCCGACGGATCAAAGAATCATGGTCGTTGCGATGCAAAAAAAGAAGGTCGCCGGCAACTTGCCGCAGTCTACACTGACGCATAATCCCTTCGGTCTTCTCAAGGGGATGGAGAAGCGGCACACTCCGCCGCCTCCCGTATCCGCTTTACCGGCGGAGTCGGAGAAGAAGACGGATGCGCGATCCGAAGAGGAACTGTTCCGCCAAGCTGTGGCGGGAGTGCGGCCCATCGAACAGGACCGCGTCGCAAAGAAAATTGCGCCGGGGCAAGCGTCCGATGCTTCCGGCCGGACCGTCGAGGAGGACGCTCTCACGCAGCTCACCCGGCTGATCCGCCGGGGAGAAGGATTTGCCGTGGCCGACACGCCGGAATATATGGAAGGAACGGGATACCGCGTTCCCCCGGAGTTTGCCGCGCGCCTGCACCGGGGGGATTTTTCCATCCAGGGGCACATCGATCTGCACGGACTGACTGTCGCCTCCGCCAGGGAGGCGTTCGATCAGTTCATGAAAGAATCGATGCACGCCGGCAAACGAGCGGTGCTGATCATTCACGGACGCGGCCTTTCTTCTCCCGGCGAGGCGGTCCTGAAAAACAAGGTGCGCGAATGGCTGGGACAGAGCTACTGGCTGAAGCGGGTCATCGCCTATGCCAGCGCGCCTTCCTACGACGGCGGGGCCGGCGCGACGTATGTGCTGTTTCGGAGTCGTCCGCTTGCCAAAAAAAAGAAAACCGCGCGGCGCGGCCGCTGAGAGCCGCGAGCCGCGACGGATGTTCCGGCGCGGAAGATTTCCGGATGGCGAAGCCAGCGGCGGCGGGGACTGTTGTGGACGATGAAATCCTTTTATTGCACCTGGAACAGTTGGCCGGGCAGCTTGACATAACGGTCCGGCATGAAAATCTTTCCGGTGAAGAAGCTTCCGGCGCGGGCGGGCTTTGCCGCATCGAGGGGGAATATGTCCTGATTCTCAACAGCCGGGCGGCGCTCGACGAGCAGGTTCAGGTCGCGCTGCGGGCGCTTAGAAGGTTCAATCTCGAGGGAATGTACGTAAAGCCGGGAATACGCGGGCTGCTGGAGAAAGACGATGATTCCTAAAATCATTTCCGGGGGGCAGACGGGCGCGGACCGGGCGGCGCTCGATTTTGCCATCAAGCATCGCCTTTCCTATGGCGGGTGGCTGCCGAAAGGAAGGAAAACCGAGGACGGACCGCTCGATCCGCAGTATCAGCTCCGGGAGATGCCGACGGGCAATTACGCCCACCGCACCGAGCAGAACGTGCTTGATGCCGACGGCACCGTGATCGTTTCCCACGGCGTCCTGACAGGAGGATCGGCCCTGACGCGGGAATTCGCTAGGCGGCACGGGAGGCACTGGATCCATATCGATCTTGCGGAGGTCTCCCCCGCACAAGCCGCAGCAAGGCTTTCGTCGTGGGTTACCCAAAACAACGTCCGGGTTTTAAACGTGGCCGGCCCCAAGGCCGGCAAGGATCCGAAGATTTACAAAGCGGCGCTGAACCTGCTTGAAAAAGCGTTTGCCGGGGAGACGACTGTATGAACACGCTGAAGGTCGTCCTGCTTTCGAGCGTCCTTTCCGGGATGCTGATCGTCATCTTATGCCGTAAGCCCCTTCTTTTTTCTGCGCCTGTTGTGTTGACTTGAAAGACGGTTTCGAATAGACCTGTACAAAACAAAATGGAGGAGAATTCGACATGATGCAAGATTTGTTTTCCCTAAAGGGTCGCACCGCTCTTGTTACAGGCGGTTCCCGCGGAATCGGCCGCATGATCGCCGCCGGATTTCTCGAACAGGGCGCGCGGGTTTATATTGCTTCACGAAAAGCCGACGTGTGCGAGAAAACGGCCGAAGAGCTCTCCGGCCTCGGGGCCTGCTTTTCCCTGCCGATGGATGTATCATCCGTTGAAGGCGCGAAGGCTCTGGCCAAAGCGTTTGCCGCCCGGGAGGATAAACTCGATATCCTCGTGAATAATGCGGGCGCCGCATGGCTCGAGCCTTTTGACAAGTTTTCGGAAAAAGGCTGGGACAAGGTTGTCGATTTGAATTTGAAATCGCCGTTTTTTGTGAGTCAGGCCCTTATCGCGCCGTTGCGCAATGCCGCCAGAATCCAGCCGGCAAAGATCATCAATGTTGCCTCGATCGACGGAATCTTCGTGAATCCCCAGGAGACGTACTCTTATGCGGCCAGTAAAGCGGGCCTGATTCATCTGACGCGCCGGATGGCGCTTCGTCTGGTCGAGGACAATATCCTCGTCAATGGAATCGCCCCCGGAGCTTTTGCGTCGGAAATGAACCAGCTGGCGCGCGATCATTCGGATATGGTTGCGGCGCGTGTTCCCGCAAAACGCATCGGGCGTGACGAAGACATGGCCGGAGTGGCGGTTTATCTGGCGTCTCGCGCCGGTGATTATGTAGTCGGCATTACCATCGCCGTTGACGGCGGCGTCACACTGTCGTCGATCACCTATGAAGCGTGAGCAAAGCGCGGGAAATGTCCCTGAGAATTTCCGAAGAGAGATTCAAAGGAAGGATATCGGTTGAGAACCGGGGGAGCATATTATGGCTGTTGGTTGGTCCCGTGATGGGGCCGTGCAGGATCAAATAGACGCCACGATAGAAGACGGAGTGGAACTGGCCAGGAGTCGCTTGCCTAATGGCGAGAGCTCAACCCATTGTAAGGAATGCGGGGCTCTTATTCCGGAGGCGCGCCGTAAAACAATTCCCGGAGTTCGCCTTTGCGTCAGTTGCCAGGCAGAAGTCGAAAAAGAGCAGACGACTTTCACACTCTTTAATCGCCGCGGCAGCAAAGATAGCCAGCTTAAGTAACCGGGGAAAGAATTGTACGTACTTCAGGATAGCAATCCGCCTTCACCAAATCCTGGTTCGATTGCTCCTGCGACAAACGCCGCAATGGAAAAGAGCGCGCCGGATGCGCATGCCGCCTTCCAGTCCAGGATCTCTTCCTTCACGTCGAGTCTTATCCCGCAGAGGCGGCAGGTGTAGGTTTCCACCCATATCCGCACGCCGTCGCGGTTGATCTTCCTGCCGCCGTCGTAGCGGACGTGTTCGTTGCGGAATGCCGGCGACCCTCTGCCTCGAGAAGGCGCGCGACCGCGTCGAGGCATTCCGCGCAGATCAGACGGTGTTCCGCAAGCGGTGATTCCCTGAGCTTGTTGAAAGCGATCCGGCAGCTTTCTTTCAGGCCGGCCCGGTCCTCCCGCGTGAGAGCATCCGGCGCAAACCGCAGCGCGTCTTGATAGGCCGTAAGTCCGCATTGTATTTACTCATCTTTGGTTATGGCGGCTCTTTCTCCTTTCTTGAATTATTTAGGTACGAAATACCAACCAAAGTTCCGTGCATGCAATGGCAAAAGAAAGGGTGCGTCATGCACAAAGAACGGAAAGCGGCTGAAACTGTGATCGCTTCATCCAGGAGTTCCTTCATAATGTTTTGATTTAATGGTAGTCCCACGGGGATTCGAACCCCGGTTACCGGCGTGAGAGGCCAGCGTCCTAACCGCTAGACGATGGGACCGTGGAGACGGGGAACCTGCCTGAACCGTGTCCGGCCCGGCTGTAAATCCCTCCGACGGATAAGCTACCGTACCTAGTCAATGCGGCACAAAATGTCAAGGCAAAAGTGGCCGGCGGCGCAAAGTGCGGGCCGGAGGGCTCAGGCCTTTTTTTCAATGAAGGCTACGGCCGCTTCAATGCGCCTGAGCACCCGCTCTTTACCGAGTGTGACCATGATGTCGTCGATGCCTGGGCTGACCGTCTTTCCGGTGAGCGCCACCCGCAGCGGCTGGGCGATGGCCTTGAATTTGATGCCTTTTGCTTCCGTGAAGGCCTTGAGAAAGGTTTCCAGCCCCGCCTTGCTGTAATCCGATACGGCCGGCAGCTCACGGGTCATCTCCTTGAGGTGCGGGGCGACATCGGATGTCAGGAACTTCGCGGCCGCCTGCTCTTCGTAAGTCACTTCGCCTGCGAAGTAGAAATTCGCCGCCTGGGCCAGCTCCACCAGTGTCTTGGCCCGGGGCTGCAGGTCGACGAGGATTTTCCGGACGAAGGATTCGTCGCTCGCATCCGCGCCGGCGGCCCACAGGGGCTTCATTTCGGCGGCAAGACGCTCCGGGGTTGCTTCCTTTATATAATGCGCATTGAGCCAGATCAGTTTTTCCGGGTTGAAAACGGCGGGCGATTTGCCGACCGCATCGAGGGTAAAGAATTCAACGAGTTCCTTTTGGGAGAAGATCTCCTGATCGCCGTGCGACCAGCCCAGGCGCACCAGGTAGTTCACGAGCGCTTCCGGCAGGTAGCCCATTTCCTTGTAAGCCATGACGGAGGTGGCCCCGTGGCGTTTGCTGAGTCGCGCCTTATCCGCCCCCAGGATCATGGGGACGTGGGCGAAATGGGGAACCTCGAATTCCAGCGCCTGATAAAGAAGAATCTGCCGCGGCGTGTTGTTGACGTGGTCGTCGCCGCGGATGACATGGGTGATGTTCATGAGCGCGTCGTCGATGACCACCGCAAAATTATACGTGGGATAGCCGTCGCCGCGCTCGATGATCAAATCGTCCAGTTCGTCGTTGTTGAAGACGATGTTGCCCTTGATGAGATCTTCGACGACGGTGACGCCGGTTTCCGTGCCGCGGAACCGCACGACGCTGCCGGGAGATTTTGCGAGCCTCTTGTCGCGGCATGTGCCGTCGTATTTGGGCTTGCGGCCGGAGGCGAGCGCCTCTTTCCTTTTGGTTTCCAGCTCTTCAGGCGAACAGGTGCAGACGTAGGCCTTGCCTTCATCGAGGAGCTTCTGCACCATTTTGCGGTGCAAATCGACGCGCTGGGCCTGGAAGTGCGGGCCTTCGTCCCAGTTGAGGCCCATCCAGGTCATGGCGTCCAGAATCGCCCGGGTGGATTCTTCCGTGGAGCGCTGCTGGTCCGTGTCTTCGATGCGCAAAACAAACTCCCCGCCGTTGTGGCGGGCAAATAGCCAGTTAAAAAGAGCGGTTCTCGCTCCCCCGATGTGCAGATAGCCGGTGGGGGAGGGAGCAAAGCGGGTGCGTATGGGGTGAGTCATGGTGTATCCCTGAATTTTTGCGTTGTTATAGGATTGCGGTTCGGCATTTGTCAAGCGTTTTTGCCCTGAATTAAGTAAATTATGCTTGACAACAGGCTGAAATTATCATTTACTCACCGGCTCAGCGCGGGGCTAATTTTTTAAAAAAGGCAGCAAAGGCACCATGTCCGATTCTTTGAAAATTAACCTGACGATCCTTCCCGATGAAGGGCTGTCTCTGACTTTTTCCAGGGATGCCGCTTGGTTTAAGGAATGTTTTTCCGAAGGAGAACCGCCTGATTTTACGCTGACCGGGGTGGATGTCGACTGCCTGATTTCGCGCTCCGGCGATACGATTTACATCCGGGGCCGTCTTGCCGCGCAGATTCGTCAGGCGTGCGACCGTTGCCTGGAGGCGGCCGATGTCGCCGTCGGCGGTGATTTCGTCTACACGCTGGTTCCGGAAAAAGCCGAAACGGCCGAGGAGTTGGAACTGACCGCCGAAGAGATGGAAACGAGTTATTACCGCGGAGATTTCATCGATCTGGCGCCCTTGATCTGCGAGCAGATTGTTTTGCAGGTGCCGATGAAAATTCTCTGCAGCGAGCAATGCAAAGGGTTGTGCCCGAATTGCGGCGTCAATTTGAATACCGGTTCCTGTAACTGCCGCCGGGATGTCGTTGATGAGCGCCTGGCGGCGCTGAAAAATTTTAGAGTGAAGAATTAATCATTAAAGAAGAGGGTGATTTACCATGCCAAATCCAGTCAAGAGACATTCCAAGACGAGACGCAATACCCGCAGGGCGCACGACTTCCTCAAACAGCCTTCAATGTCGGTCTGCCCGCAGTGCAATGAACCGAAAATGCCTCACCGGGTCTGCCCGAACTGCGGCACGTACAAGGGCAGAGAAGTCATTTCGGCCGAAAAGATTTCCTAGTCAAACACGATGAACGTCCGAAGCCCCGCCGGGGCGCCGGACGTCTTGGGCCGCGTTTCATGGGACGGCTTGATGAGCCGGAGCAGTTATTCCGGCTTGCGTCAAGAAGCATGAAATTGCCGGCCGGAAAGCGGCCGGTCCGTCGGCGGGACAAAACAGAGCCGTTGGCCGGGCGCCCGGGGAAAAATCATCGAAGCGCGCTGAAAAAAATAAGGAATTTTTTTTAAAAAACAGGTATTAGAAAAAACCTTGTTTTAATTTTTTAGCTAAATATGGACGGGAGGAGGGAATTCATGTCATTAGAAGAAAAAGTGATTAAACTCGTGAGCGAGCAGCTGGATGTGACTCCGGAGCAGTGCAAACTGGAAGCGGCGTTCATTGACGATCTGGGTGCCGATTCACTGGATCTGGTTGAACTGATCATGGAAATGGAAGAAGTGTTCGGTGTGGAAATTGCCGACGAAGAACTGGAAAAAATCCGGACCATCAAGGATGTCATCGATTTTCTCCAGAAAAAAGGCATCAGCTAATCCTAAAACTACAGGACCAGAGTGCATGAAAAGGCGTGTCGTTGTAACAGGACTCGGCGCCGTGACCCCCCTTGGCAACTCCGTTGCGGAATCCTGGGAGGCCGCCGTGGCCGGCAAATCCGGTATCGGCCCCATTACCCGGTTTGACGCGACCGCTTTCGCCTCGCGGATCGCCGGGGAAATAAAAAACTTTGATCCCTTGCAGTATGTCGATAAAAAAGAAGTACGCCGCAACGATAACTTTACCATTTATGCGCTGGGCGCGGCCGAAATGGCGATGGCGGACGCCGGGCTGACCATCGGCCCGGAAATCGCCGAACGCGTCGGCGTGATCGTCGGAACCGGAATGGGCGGCGTCCGAACGCTTGAAGAAGAAATCCAGGTGCTGCACACCTCCGGCCCCCGCAAGATATCACCCTTTGCCGTACCGTCCATTATTGCCAACCTCGGGTCCGGTCACATCTCCATTCGTTTCGGCGCCAAAGGACCCATCAACTGCTCCGTCACGGCCTGCGCGTCGGGTACCACGGCCATCGGCGATTCTTACAAAATCATTGCGCACGGCGACGCGGACGCCATGATCACGGGCGGCGTCGAATCGGCGGTGACGCCCTTGGGCGTCGGCGGTTTCTGCGCCATGCGCGCTCTCTCCACCCGCAACGACGAACCCGAAAAGGCCAGCCGGCCCTTTGACAAGGGGCGCAACGGCTTCGTCATCGCCGAAGGCTGCGGCATCCTGATTCTGGAGGAACTGTCCTTCGCGCAAAAACGCGGCGCGAAGATCTACGCGGAAGTCGTGGGCTACGGTTGCACGTCGGACGCCTTCCATCTGGCCGCCCCGCCTCCCGGACACGAAGGCGCGGGCCGCAGCATGAAAGTGGCCATCCAGGACTCCGGCCTGCAGACGACCGACATCGATTACATCAACGCCCACGGAACGTCCACGCCGCTCAACGATCTTTACGAGGCGCAGGCGATCAAGAATCTCTTCGGCGACTATGCCCCTAAGCTTCTGATCAGCTCCACCAAGTCGATGACCGGACACATGCTGGGCGGCACCGGCGCGGTGGAGGCGATTTTCAGCGTCAAAGCGCTTCAGGAAGGCGTCATTCCGCCGACCATCAATTTGGAAAACCCGGACGAGGAATGCGATCTGGATTTTGTGCCGAACATCGCGCGGCGTCGGCCGATTCGCACCGCCATGTCCAATAGCTTCGGATTCGGCGGCGTGAACGCCGTGCTGGTCATGAAGCAATACACACCCTAGTTGTTTTTTGGAGGAATAGTCATACATGTCATTTTTATCTCAGGTGGATCCGGAAGTCGCCAAAGCCATTGAACTGGAAACCAGACGTCAGGCGGGAAAACTCGAACTCATCGCATCGGAAAATTTTGTGAGCGAAGCGGTCCTGGAAGCCCAGGGCTCGGTCATGACCAACAAGTACGCCGAAGGATATCCCGGTCGCCGCTACTACGGCGGCTGCGAATACGTGGATATTCCCGAAAGTCTGGCCATCGAGCGCTGCAAAGAGCTTTTCGGCTGCGATGACGCCAACGTCCAGCCCCATTCCGGCACGCAGGCCAACATGGCGGTTTACTTTGCCGCCTGCACCCCCGGCGACACGGTACTCGGCATGAATCTCTCGCACGGCGGACACCTCTCGCACGGATCGCCTGCGAATTTTTCGGGGAAGTTGTACAAAATCGTTCCCTACGGTGTGAACCGCGACACGGAAACGATCGACTACGAGGAACTGGCCAAAATTGCCAGAGAAAACAAACCAAAAATGATCGTGGTCGGCGCCAGCGCCTACCCGCGGACGATCGATTTCGGGAAGTTTCGCGCCGTGGCCGATGAAGTCGGCGCCGTGATCATGGCGGACATCGCCCACATCGCGGGGCTGGTGGCCACCGGGCTCCATCCTTCGCCCGTTCCCGTCTGCGAATACGTCACCACCACCACGCACAAGACGCTGCGCGGCCCGCGCGGCGGACTCGTCATGTGCAAGGAACCCTACATCAAAGTCCTCAACAGCCGCGTCTTTCCCGGCATGCAGGGCGGTCCGCTGATGCACGTCATCGCCGCCAAGGCCGTGGCGCTCAAGGAAGCGCTGTCGCCGGAATTCAAGGTCTATCAGGAACAGATCGTGAAAAACGCCAGGGCGATGGCGGCGCAGCTCGTAGACGAAGGCTTCCGCCTGGTTTCCGGCGGCACGGACAACCATCTGATGCTGGTGGACCTGACCTCCAAGAGCGTGACCGGCAAGGAGGCGCAGGAGGCGCTCGACCGGGCGGCCATCACCGTCAACAAGAACGGCATTCCCTTCGATACGCTGGGGCCGATGGTGACCAGCGGCATCCGCATCGGCACGCCGGCGCTCACCACCCGCGGCATGAAGGAAGAAGAAATGCGCGAAATCGCGTCGCTGATCGCCGACGTGATCAATCATATCAATGATGAGCCGACAATCAAAGCCGTGGCTGAAAAAGTAAAAATCCTGTGCGACCGTTTTCCGCTTTACGCGCAGCGGCTGAAAGGCTAGCGAAGCGGCGCGGGGCGGCGGCTCATCGGAAAGCGTAAGGACATGACGGAAAAAAACGCGCCGTCGCGCCGGGAGGCAGATTCCGTCCAGGACCGCCCCGACTGGGACAGCTATTTTCTGGATATTGTTGAATTGGTGGCGCGCCGCAGCACGTGCCTGAGGCGCGCCGTCGGCGCCGGTCTGGTCCGGGATAAGAGGATTCTTGCCACCGGTTACAACGGCGCTCCGTCAAAGCTGCAGCACTGCCTGGACATCGGCTGCCTGCGCAAACAGCTGCAGGTGCCGTCCGGCGAACGCCACGAACTGTGCCGGGGTCTGCATGCCGAACAGAACGCCATCATTCAGGCCGCCCTCCACGGCGTCAGTTCCAAGGGCGCCACTCTGTACTGCACCAACCACCCCTGCGTCATCTGCGCCAAGATGATCATCAACGCCGGCATCGAGCGCATCGTCATCCGGGACGGATACAGTGACAAACTGGCCGCGGATATGCTAAAAGAAGCGGGCATCAGCGTGGAGACGCTGGAGAAAACTTAAGGAACGGTGGCGCATGCGATGAAATGTCCTTTTTGCGGCGACGCGGAAAACAAGGTGATCGATTCCCGGATCAGCAAGGACGGCAAGGCCATCCGCCGCCGGCGGGAATGCCTGGGATGCAACCGGCGTTTCACGACGTACGAATACGTGGAAGACATTCTGCCGATGGTGGTGAAGAAGGACGGGCGGCGCGAGCCGTTCGACCGGACGAAAATCCGCAACGGCGTCAGAACCGCCTGCGAGAAGCGTCCCATCAGCACCGAAGCTATCGAGAAGCTGGTGGAAAATGTGGAAGCCGCCTGCCAGGAGTTCCAGGGCGAGGAAATTCCCTCGTCGGTGATCGGCGAAAAGGTCATGAATGAACTGAAAATGCTCGACGGCGTGGCCTATGTGCGCTTCGCGTCGGTTTACCGGCAGTTCCGCGACGTGGGTGAGTTCATGACCGAACTCAAAGAGCTCTTGAGCAAGGGGAAGAAATAAAATGTTTACCGGAATCATCGAAGGGCTGGGAAAGGTGGTCCGCCTGACCATGAAAGGGGCGGATGCGCTTCTGGAAGTCGAGGCGGGAATCGATCTTGGCGAAGTGTCCCTCGGGGACAGCATTGCGGTAAACGGCGCCTGCCTGACCGTGACCTCCAAAACGGCCCGGACCTTCACCGCCGACGTCTCCGCCGAATCCCTCGCCAAGACGACGCTGCGGCGCCTCCAGGCCGGGCATCCGGTCAATCTGGAAAAATCCCTGCGCATCGGCGGATTTCTGGGCGGCCATTTCGTGCTGGGCCACGTGGACGGCGCCGCACGCATTCTTTCCAAAACGCAGAAATCCGGATCGATCATCTTCGCCGTTGAAGCGCCCGAACCTCTGGCGCGCTATATCGTCGAAAAGGGGTCGGTGGCGGTGGACGGCATCAGCCTGACCGTGAACAAGCTTGAAAAAGGGCGGTTTTATGTTAATATCATTCCGCATACCGCCGCGCAGACGACGCTGGTCGGGAAAAAAGAGGGTGACTGGGTGAATATCGAAACGGATATTCTCGGAAAGTACGTCGAAAAGTTATTGCAAAGCCCGCGGGGAATCGATAAGGACTTTCTTGCCGAGCACGGCTTTACTAAATAGAAGAAGGATAAATCATGGCAGTCAGTAAAATTTCGGAAGCAATAGAAGACATCCGCAACGGGAAGATGGTGATTCTCGTGGATGACGAAGACCGGGAAAACGAAGGCGACCTCTGCATGGCGGCGCAGTTCGTGACGCCGGAAGCAATCAACTTCATGGCCCGCCTGGGGCGCGGGTTGATTTGTCTCACCCTGACCGAGGAAATCGCCAACCGGTTGAATCTCAACCTGATGGTGAAGGACAACCAGGCGCGCTTCGGTACGGCGTTTACCATTTCGATTGAAGCGCGCCACGGCGTGACCACCGGCATTTCGGCGGCGGACCGCGCCACCACAATTCTGGCCGCGGTCAATCCCGCCGCCAAGGCGGAGGACATTGTGAGCCCCGGCCACGTGTTCCCGATCCGCGCACGCAAGGGCGGCGTCCTGGTGCGCACCGGCCAGACCGAAGGCTCGGTCGATCTCTGCCGCCTGGCCGGATTGACGCCGGCGGGCGTGATCTGCGAAGTCATGAAGGACGACGGCACGATGGCGCGGATGCCGGATCTGGAAATCTTCGCCCGCGAGTACAAGCTCAAAATCGTCACGATCGCCGACCTCATCGACTACCGCATGCAGCATGAATCGCTGATCCGCCGTGTCGCCGAAGCTTCGCTGCCGACGCTGTACGGCGGCGATTTCAAGATCGTCGTTTACGAAAACGACGTGGACGACATGCAGCACATAGCGCTCGTGAAGGGCGAGATTCAGAAAACGGACGACGTCCTGGTGCGCGTGCACTCGGAATGCTGCACCGGCGACATCTTCGCCTCGGCCCGCTGCGACTGCGGCGATCAGCTCCACCGCGCCATGGAGATGATCGAGGAGGAAGGCAAGGGCGTCATCGTCTATATGCGCCAGGAGGGGCGCGGCATCGGCCTGGTCAACAAGATCAAGGCCTACGCGCTGCAGGACGACGGCCACGATACGGTCGAGGCCAACATCGCGCTGGGATTCAAGGCCGATCTTCGGGACTACGGCATCGGCGCGCAGATCCTCGCGGACCTGGGCGTGCACAAGATGCGGCTCATGACCAACAATCCCAAGAAGATCGTCGGGCTGGAAGGCTACGGCATCGAGGTGACCAACCGCGTGGCGATCGAGATTCCGCCCAACGAAAACAACATCCGGTATATGACCACCAAGAAAAAGAAGATGGGGCATATCCTGGAGCTTTAACTTTACGTAAAGGCGCAGCAGGCGCGCAATTTTACACATTTACCTATAAGGATGGTTGAAAATCATGCCGAAAATCATTGAAGGAAAACTGGTCGCCAAGGGGATGAAGTTTGCGATCGCCGCCAGCCGCTTCAACGACTTCATCAGCGGCCGGCTCATCGAAGGCGCGGTCGATACGCTGGTGCGGGCCGGCGCGGACGACAAGGACATTGCCGTTTACAAGGTTCCCGGCGCATTTGAACTGCCGCTGGCGGCCAAGAAACTGGCCAAGAGCGCCCGCTTCGACGCGGTAATCTGCCTGGGCGCGGTCATCCGCGGCGCGACGCCGCATTTTGAGTACGTCAGCGCGGAAGTGTCGAAGGGCATCGCCGCCGTGGGGCTCGATGCGGAAATTCCGGTGGTCTTCGGCGTTCTGACCACAGACACCATCGAACAGGCCATTGAGCGCGCGGGTACGAAGTCGGGCAACAAGGGCGCGGACGCGGCGCTGGCGGCCATTGAGATGGTCGATCTGTTCAGGAAAATGAACGCTTAAAAACAAGCAACGGCGCCAGAGGCGTGCAAACGATTTGAGGATTTCATGCAGGGGCGGAGAAAGGCGCGCGAAGTCGCCTTACAGGTTCTTTACAGTTTGAATTTTGTCGATCTGGATGTGGATAAGGCCCTTGAGCTTTTCTGGGGCAATTTTGTCGCGCCCAAAGCAGCGAAGGAGTTTGCGGCCACGCTTGTCGCCGGCACCTGGGGCCACCGGGAGGAACTGGACGGCCTGATTGCCGGTTGTTCGGACAACTGGTCGCTGGGGCGGATGTCGAAGGTCGACATCAGCATTTTGCGCATGGCCGTGTTCGAGTTTCTCTACTGCGACGATATTCCTCCCAAGGTCAGCATCAACGAAGCGGTCGATCTGGGCAAGACGTTCGGATCGGAAAATTCAGGATCGTTTATCAACGGCATTCTCGATGCCATTCATTTGAAAATTAACAAGGGTCATGCAGATCAGCCTGTCCACGCAGCCGGCCGACCGGCAAAGGCATAAATGCCTGGTTCTGGGGTTCTTCTGCGACGAAAAGCCGCCGCGGGGAACCTGCGGCCTGGTGGACTGGCGCCTCAACGGAATGATTTCCCGTGAAATCAAAGAGGGGCATCTGACCGGCGCCTTGGGAGAAAAGGCGCTGATTCCCTACCCCGGCCGCATTGCGTCCGATTTCCTGTGCCTTGTCGGACTGGGGCCGATCCCTGAAATTTCCCTCAACCGCATTTACGACGCGGCCTACGACATCGCCGCCATGACGGACAAATTGAAAATGCGGGACTTCGCGTTCGACCTGCCGGGCGAGAATCGTTCGTCTCTGACGACGGCCGGCCTTCTGGAAGCCATGATCACCGGTTTTTTCGATTATCTGTCCCGCGACGTCGATCGGCTGGCCTCCGTGAATGTCTGTCTGGTGACGTCTTCGGAACGCCTTCCGGACGTCACCCGGGGCATCGAGCAGTTCAACCGCAACGTCAAGCATGTCGGCTCGGTCGAATTCAGCGCGCTCGAGCCGCACTTCGCCTGAAATTCCTCTCTTTCGGGAACGGTCGCGGCCGCTCCCGATCATCAATCCATGTGTTCCAGAGACAGCTTTGCCGGCTGCCGGCCCAAAAGCACCATGCCGAAGTGCTCGAATTTCTCGCCGGTGTCGGCGTCCATGTCGTGCCAGCGGGCCAGAAACTCCCGCTCGCGCAGCCAGGTCCGCCGGATGGTGGCCGGATCCTCGAACAGCAGCACATCCTTGTTGAGGCCGATGACGATGGCGTAATGGCCGTTGTCCCAGTCGCGCCGCCAGTCATCGACCGTCATGTAACGGTCCGCCCAGGCCTGCAACAGCACGATCACCGGCGTGCCCGCGTCCACGTACTGCTTGACCTGGTTGAGCGACCACTGCGTTCCCGATTTGACTTCGAAACCGTAATGCTCCGCCGCCGCGATCATCTCCCGGGGCGGCGTGCCGCTTTCCTCGGTCGTGCCGAGCGTCTGCATCAGTTCGTCGCGGTCCACCTCGACGCCGTAGTAGTTCATCACGGTCTGGAGCGCCTGCACGCCGCAGTCGTAATCGAAATACTGCTTGCCGATATGCAGATCGATCATCGACACTTTCTGCGATTCCTGCAGCGACTGGAGCGTCTGCGCAAGCGCGTCGGCAAAAGCGCGCCGGAGCCGGTTGATCTGCGCCACGTCGGGGGCGCCGTGCTCGTCCTTGAAGAGCCTCTCGTTGGTTTCCTGGATGAACGCCGGGGCGCGGGCGCCGATCCGTTTCAAGGCGTTCACCGAATGCGCGGCGCAGATGTGGCCGTGAACCCCGACGTATTCCGAGGCGTTCACGGTGACGAGCACGTCGGGCAGGCGCTTGCGCAGCTCGGCGGCGTAAGTTTCGACGATGACGTCCGGGCAGTAGTACAGGGGCTTTTCATCGCGCTCGGTATGCTGAAAATTCATGAGGTCGATCTGGTTGTCGGCCACGCCGCGCGCGGGAATCGTCGAGTGGCCGTCAAAGATCAGCCCCGCTCCGGCCGAGATGTTTTCTTCGATGCTGCGGTGAAACGGTTTGAGATACTTGTCCGACCAGGCCGCCCGCATGGACGGAGAAGGTTCGTAGGCGCTGCGGTAAATGGGGCGGCCGAAAACGTCCCGGACCGGCACGCACTCATCGATGTCGGCGGGATCGCGGTTGGCGTCGAGCAGAATGCTGCAGTAAGGAAAGACGAGCTGGCGGTTGCCGAGGATGTCGCGAAAATCGTACAGCCACTGCGTGTACCAGTCCACGTTTTTCAGAAGCGCCGCAAAATCTTCGGTCAGATCCTCCCAGGAGATTTCCGGCACAAGCGAAATGCCGCTGTGCGGCACCACCACTAGAACATCGGATCCTGTCATAGGTATTTCACCTTCTTTCTGAGTCTGCCGGCTAATCGCCGGAATTAACAACGATATTCTAGCGCTTTTTCCCGCCTTTGGGAATTTAAAATAAATGGAGCGATATTAATAACTTATTCATTGACAGGACGGAGCCGCGTCCGTATAGTGGCGTCAAAATACCGCAGGTGAATCCAGGAATTCATGGCACATCCGACGACTCCGACAGCCCCCCGCTTTTCCGGCCCGCTTGTCCTTGCGGGCGTCATGCTGGCCTACGGAAGCATTTGCGGCAACATCACTTACGCCTTCGGCGTCTTCCTCCCATCCATGAGCGAATCGTACGGCTGGAGCCGTTCGGTTCTGTCCGGGCCCTACACGCTGTTTCTCATGATCGGCGGACTCCTGGGACCCGTGGCCGGGTTCACCATCGCCCGTTTCGGCGCCCGGAGAAACTTCATTCTGGCAAACCTCCTCGCGGTTATCGGCCTGGCGGGCATGTCGCAGGTCAGCGCCGTCTGGCAGGTTTACCTTTTTTTCGGGGGAATGTGCGGGTTGGGGCTGGCCTTTGCGGAGTTTCTGCCGGCCACCACCGTGATCAATCACTGGTTTGTCCGCAAGCGATCGCTGGCCTTGGGATTTCTTTTTGCCTCGGGCGGCGCGGGCGGCTTTTTACTGCCCCCGCTCATCAGCGCGCTCATCTCCGGACTGGACTGGCGCTGGGCGTGGGCGGCGCTGGCCGGCCTGCATCTGCTTCTGGGCGTTGTCGGCGCCGGTCTTTTCATCCGCAACACGCCGGAGGAAGAAGGCCAGTTTCCCGACGGCCATGCCTCGCAAGAGCAGTTTGAGGAGGCGCGCCAAAGTGCGACCGGCCACGTCTACACCACGCAGGAGGACTGGAGCGTGCGCGACGCGCTGGCCACGCCGGCGCTGTGGATTCTGCTTACGCTCTTTTCCGTTTTGCTCTTTACCACCATGATGCTCACCACCCACCAGGTCGCCTACCTGCAGGATTTGCGCTATTCGCCGATGGTCTCCGCTACGGCCCTGGGGCTCATGCTGGGCATGAGCATTCTGGGGCGGATCCTGAGCGGCGTTTTAGGGATGCGGTTCACGGGCAGGCATCTGGCGGCGGTCTTCATGACCTGCCTGGGTCTGGGGCTCGTTTCGCTTTTGAACGCCCGGGACGTCTTTTTCGTTTACCTGTATTCGATCCTTGTTGGGATCGGCTTCGGCGGAATGATCGTCCTTTTGCCGCACACGATGGGGGCCTACTTCGGCCGCAAAAACTTTTCGCGGATCGTCGGCTGGACCACGCCGATCGTGACGCTCGCGAGCGCCGCCAGTCCCGTACTGGCCGGGTATCTCTACGACCGGTCGGGAAGCTATTTTCTGCCCTTTGCCGGAACAACCGCGCTGGTCTTCCTCTGTGCCGCCCTGGCCCTGGCGGCCCGTCCGCCGCGCGGCCGCACCAAAACGACGGACAGTTTTCCCGCGTCGGCAGGAGAGCCTTAAACGGGGAAGCGGCCGCGCCGCAGGATAAAATGCCGGCGTTTTTCGCGGGAGAAAAACACCAATGCTTCTGCCGGAGGCAGGGCTTGCGTGCCGGGCCGGGAAAAAGCGCAGGGATTCCCCAACACGCGAAAAGAGACGTCGATAACAAGCCATCATGTGCCGGCGCCGGGCGTTTGCGCCGCCGGCCGGTTTGCTTTTTCCTTCCGAAGCGCCGCTACGCGTGCGTCTTGAAAAATTGCGGACACAATCCGGAAGAGCCTGGCTCATAGTTGCGGCAGGCGGCCGGCCGCGTTTCGTGAATGGCGCAGCCGAAACGGGTTCCGTCAAAAAAGAAAAACGGGCAGCCGTGAAGCGTCCGCCCGGAATCCGCCGAGACCAGATGATCGCCTTCCCAGGATGCGTGTTCCCGGGCGAGCATCTCCAGAATATCCTGCCGCTTTTCTTTTTCCCACCGCCGGAGATCTTCGTCCGTCACATAAGCCGCAAAATCGGCCAGACAACAACGCCCGCAGCGCAGGCACTCCAGTTTTACTTCCTTTTCCATGGTTCCACTGCTTCTGTTACCGGTGCGGCCCGCGGCCAATCGCCGGGAGATCCCGTTTGGTCGGCAAAGAACCGCACCGGCCGTCATTTTGCGCAAAACGCGCCCCGAAAGCAAGCAGGAAATCCCGAAGGCGCCTTAACGCCGCTCTTCCTTCTTCAATGTCCGGTGCAATGTAGGGCGGGGCTTCAGCCCCGCCATCAGCGGAACTGAAGGTCCACCCTTTTCGCGCATATTCAGCACAAAGATCTTTCTCGTGCCGCTGGCTTTTTCTTGATCCGAATGATTATCGTTATCTTTCTCCTTGTGCCTTCTTTGCAATCAAGGTTGCCACACAGGCGACGACGGCTATGACGCTCCATCCGTCGCTCACATGCAACAGAAAGAGCGTTGCCAGGCTGAACGTTTCGATGCCTACGATCAATCGACGAATATTTTCTTTTTTCATAAATCCCATCTCGCGTCGCAATCCCTTCGTGAATCAGGTCTTTGGTTTCCGCGCACGCTGGCGCTGGAAATGGCGCGCGAAATGCGCGCGTCGCAATCCCTTCGTGAATCAGGTCTTTGGTTTCACGCGCGGGCGTCGGCATTGGAGCCACGACGCCGCGCAGTCGCAATCCCTTCGTGAATCAGGTCTTTGGTTTCCTGCATATCAAGGCTCGGATAATGAGCCTGACGGGGCAGTGTCGCAATCCCTTCGTGAATCAGGTCTTTGGTTTCCGAGTTCAACACGACATGCAATGGTCTTGTGTGCGCTCTGTCGCAATCCCTTCGTGAATCAGGTCTTTGGTTTCCGACGCGGAGACCGTGGTTTGCGCCCACGCCACGGTCGCAATCCCTTCGTGAATCAGGTCTTTGGTTTCGGCGCCTCCCCCGCGGGCGTAACCCCTTCGGCAACCGTCGCAATCCCTTCGTGAATCAGGTCTTTGGTTTCAAAAAAGGGGAGGTAAAAAAATGAACACAGTAAAACTCAGCGTCGCAATCCCTTCGTGAATCAGGTCTTTGGTTTCGAGACTACGTAGTCCCTCGCATCGTCGCTACAGGCGACGGTCGCAATCCCTTCGTGAATCAGGTCTTTGGTTTCGTGCAAAGCGAAATCTCGTAAAGCGCCTCCTCGAGGACGTGTCGCAATCCCTTCGTGAATCAGGTCTTTGGTTTCGCGCGTGGAAGGCCGAAAAGGCCGAGCGAGCGCCGAGTCGCAATCCCTTCGTGAATCAGGTCTTTGGTTTCATACAACAGCGATCCGATTAGCTGGGAACGATTTGTCGCAATCCCTTCGTGAATCAGGTCTTTGGTTTCATGGCGGCCTACGACCGATCAAATAACACAGACGGTGGGTCGCAATCCCTTCGTGAATCAGGTCTTTGGTTTCGACATCGTGGACAAGTTCAACGCGATGGCTCCTCAGCAGTCGCAATCCCTTCGTGAATCAGGTCTTTGGTTTCTCCTTCACGAAGGAAGACGAAGCGAAGCTTGCCGAATTCATGTCGCAATCCCTTCGTGAATCAGGTCTTTGGTTTCGAAAGTGGACCGATCAGAATAAAATTGATCGGTATACCAGTCGCAATCCCTTCGTGAATCAGGTCTTTGGTTTCGGAGGACGAGATCCTCGATATCGCCGATGGCTATATCGAGGTCGCAATCCCTTCGTGAATCAGGTCTTTGGTTTCCAATGCAGCGCACGACATCGATGCGATCAAGGCCGTCGCAATCCCTTCGTGAATCAGGTCTTTGGTTTCTGGCTATATCGAGGATCGAAACGATGATCCGACGCCGGGTCGCAATCCCTTCGTGAATCAGGTCTTTGGTTTCTTCGCAACGCTCAACCGTTTGGTGGTTAAGAACCCTGAGTCGCAATCCCTTCGTGAATCAGGTCTTTGGTTTCCCCAAGTACATCCCAAGACATATTCCAACTGAAATGTTGGTCGCAATCCCTTCGTGAATCAGGTCTTTGGTTTCGGCAACGGACAAGAAGAAAGTGAAACAGATGAAATCGTCGCAATCCCTTCGTGAATCAGGTCTTTGGTTTCCGTCCAAATAACCAACGGGATAGACGCCGATAATGAGAAAGTCGCAATCCCTTCGTGAATCAGGTCTTTGGTTTCGCTGCTGGACAGAGCCTGGGCGCACATGACGCATCAGTCGCAATCCCTTCGTGAATCAGGTCTTTGGTTTCTTCAACAAATAAACAGGAGGAACAAATCATGATTACAAGTCGCAATCCCTTCGTGAATCAGGTCTTTGGTTTCCGACTACGCTTAAAGTTTGATCGTGCTCATCTGCTATAGTCGCAATCCCTTCGTGAATCAGGTCTTTGGTTTCTATTGCCACAAAGACGGAACCAATGACTGCGGCGGTTTGGTCGCAATCCCTTCGTGAATCAGGTCTTTGGTTTCTTAGTGGTATTAAAATTATTGAATCACCTCATGCCGTGGCTTCGTCGCAATCCCTTCGTGAATCAGGTCTTTGGTTTCTTGAATACAGCCTTGAAACATAAACGGAGGACGGCATGACCGTCGCAATCCCTTCGTGAATCAGGTCTTTGGTTTCGCTACACCTGGAACGGATATAGCACATAGGTTGATGAGTCGCAATCCCTTCGTGAATCAGGTCTTTGGTTTCTCATCGTACCAGGACGGGTACGATGAGGAATTTTCTGTCGCAATCCCTTCGTGAATCAGGTCTTTGGTTTCGGCTCGCCACGTACACAACAGCGCGGCTAAATTTGATCGTCGCAATCCCTTCGTGAATCAGGTCTTTGGTTTCAAATCTGCTCAAGACGTTCGGAATATTCCATTACAAAAACCACGTCGCAATCCCTTCGTGAATCAGGTCTTTGGTTTCTTGGCCTTGAGGAGTCTTATCGCATGGAGCACGCATGCTGTCGCAATCCCTTCGTGAATCAGGTCTTTGGTTTCAAAAATCCGGCGACGAGTAGAAGAGCATCTCCGGAAAAGCGGGTCGCAATCCCTTCGTGAATCAGGTCTTTGGTTTCGCGGAATCAGGCCGCGCAAACCGGGACGAGAGAGCCGGTAAGTCGCAATCCCTTCGTGAATCAGGTCTTTGGTTTCGCGAGCAAATATCAGGGCTTAATGTCAAGGCCCTGATATGTCGCAATCCCTTCGTGAATCAGGTCTTTGGTTTCCGCGATCTCTCTTTTGCAAAATAAAACGATTCCTTGCGTACTGTTTTCCGCGAACCTCGCCTTGAAACAATCATCATGTTTTGAAATTCCTCCTTTCATAGTAGGTGATTAAAACATAAATATTTATTTTGAAAAGCGTTTTTTTGCGCGCGCGAACCGGGACGGCGTCTTTTTGCAGTCTGTGTGTTATTTCAATAACTTGCAGCAAGGCGCCGTTTCGGCATGCAGGTTCATTTTCAGTGCCCGTGTATTTTCCGGAGTGCGGCATGAAAAATCAGTAAATGTAATATTCTCGGTCCGGGTCGGTAAACTGGCCCTGGCCGATGATCTCAACGGCGCCGGCGCAACGGGAGCAAAGCGGAAAATATTTGACGCCGTCTTCGCTCCAGTCGATGACTTCCTCCACGCGTTCCTTGATCTCCTCAAAGACAGCCCTTGTGACGGTGACTTCAAAGATGGATTTTTGAACGCGCACGCCATAGTCCAGCATGATTTTGGCGATCCGGGACAGACGCTTTTCATCGGCGATGTCGTAGGCAACAATCATGTTCATTTTTTCCCCTCCCCTTGCGTCCCAAAAGACGGTATCACCGGCGTTCAGGGCGTACAAGGCACTCTGCTCCCTTTCAAAGAAGGACAAGACAGCGGCTTGTCGGTGAACCTTGCCATGTTTCGGAAAATCCTCAATCCTTCCCGTCGCGGCGGAAAAGAACGGTGGTTCAGACGATCATGTAGTCCAACTGCGTCACTTTCAAGCCCATGCCCGAAATCGTTACCTTGTTGACGCATCGGCTGCAGATTTTGTAAATCCGGACACTATCCCTGGCAATGTCCAGATTGTCGCGGCAGTAAGCGCGGATGCGCTTCAACGCTTCGTCGTCGATGTCGCATTCGAAAACGGATTTCTGTGTGCGCAGACCGAATTCCTTGAGAAACTTCCGCAAAGCATTGAGCCTTTTGGGCTCGGTGATGTCGTAGGTGATCAGTGTGATCATTTTTTTCACCCTCTGTCCCTCCCATCAAGGGAGGGAGGTGTGTTGCGTCGTTCCTCCTGCGCAGGGAGGGAAGAAAAATAATGATATCCGCCTCCACAAGCACAGAACAACATCTACCAAAACAGCCTCCCCCGCCACTTTCTTCCAAGGGGGACAGATCAATGAAGGACAAGGTCTTTTTCTTCGACTATGCGGTGCGGTTATTTCAACAGCACCGACCGGTAAACCTGCGCCTCACCTTCGATGACTTTCCGATAATGTCCCGCCTGGTAGATGAGCGCATCGGCATAGGTCAGCGTTCGCTCGGCGGGCGGATAGTAAAACTCGGTGGTCAGCTTTTTCTCGAATGCGTCAATCACGCGATTGAAGGCGTCCGGTTTGAGTTTGACGGGATATTTTCCCGCCGGGCGCGGCGTGGCTTGCGTGTCGTCCATCCGTTGCTCTGGAATATCGAACACGACGGAGTCTGCCTCGTTGCCGGAAATCCAGCCGATGGGATCGCGGCTGACATCAGCCGACGCGGCCTTACCTGCGTCGGCGGGTGCGCCATCACTGCCCACAGGCATTTCCTCATAAAAATCGTCCTTCTGCAGGATCTTCAAATTGAACAGCGAGAGCGCGAGCGTATCGGCAATGATGCTGCGGAACTCTTCCATCAGGTCGAGCACCAGCGAGTAGCGCCCGTAGTCGATGGAATGCAGAAAGCCGGGGTAGGGATCCAGCGCCGCCACGCGAACCGCCGCATAGACGCGGTTCATCAGAAAGGTGTAAAGCAGCGAGAGGATGGAATTGACCGGGTCCGTCGGCGGCCGTCTGACGCGGCGCGTGAAATTCTGGTTTTCGGTAAAGCCGGACCCGAACGCCTCGAAATACAGGGCGCTGGCCCGGCCTTCGTAGCCGCGAAGGGAGTCGATATTATCCGCCTTTTCCAGAAGCGGCGACAAATCCTGAATCTCCCGCGCCTTGCGACCGGCGATCTCTGCGCCCCGGCTGCGCCGGATGCGCATGAGCAGCGTTGCCATGTTCGCCATTTTTCCCGCAACGATGGCTCGCGCCGTCTTGACGGCGAACGCTTTGTCGTCCAACAGCGCATACTGCCGTTTATGCAGTAAAACGTTTCGCGATTCGGGCGAGGCCATCCGGCCCAGGTAGCGTCCGTTCTGGGTAAGAAAGACAGTGTCGATTTCGTGCCGCAGAATTTGCGCCAGCGCCCGATGTGTGATTTCGACGTTTCCGAAAAGAACGATCTGCCGGAGCCTGTAGGTGAAAAGGGTGTGATAGGTGGCCTCGCCTTTTTTGACGAGCAGATGGCGGCCTTCCTTGACAAGCCGCGCGCCCTGCGTGTTGACATAGACGACCATGATCCTTTCTCCTTTCCGCGTGAAATGTAGGGAACGGTCGCGACAGTTCCCTGCGATGGAAAGGATTATAGGAAAGACCAGCCGTCCGGAGCAACAACGGCAACGTTGCCGCTCGGGACGGGCCGAAGGAAACGCGGCTTGGGATTTGTTCTTTACGATATTCGATTGTCAAAGAACGCTTGTGATAACGTTTAAAAACAAATCATATATTATGCTTATATCGACATCACCGTCATTCCGGACTTGATCCGGAATCCAGAATACAGAATAAGAATTCTTTTTTTAACCGCTCAAATAATGCCTTCTCTCGGCAACTGCAAAATACAATAGTCAATCTGTACTTCCTTTGCACTCTTGTCAATAAAACCGACCAGCGTGTCGCTTACTTTACGATAATCATGATCTGTTAGCGGTTGAACACCATGCGCAAATATACTGTCGTTTCGCTTTTTGAGAATATCCGTAATTTTTTTGCTATTGCTTTCATACAGATTGCCAACCGGGTCATGCAAATCGGCAAGGAGCGCATAATCGTCCCGTAAACCAAGCAGAAGCCTGTTATTATCACGAACGCGACTTTTATACTTTTCGCGTATTTCAGCCGGAAGATCACCAAGCTTCATTTCACTTGAATCAAGCTTGCAAAATGTTTTAAGGCGAATTTGGGCAAACATTTCTGCAGCGCGGTAGAGTCTTCCCACCGCGTCATCATAGTAACCGCGGGTAGCACGTCTCTGAGCGTTATTGATGAGATCTCCCACCAGTTCGAAACCGGAGACGACATGCTGACGGCCAAGGATTTTTTTGAGCGCAACGATAAGCTCCGGATATTTCGTTTTACACCCGGATAATAATTCCAGTGCTCCTTCATGATTGAATTTATCCCATTGATCAAAGGCGCGACAAGCAATAACGGCGTCGTGAAGACGATTGTTTGTTTCTTTATCCAGTGACTGCGTAAGAATCTCCGATAAAATGCTTTCTGCATGGCCATAGTCGTATTCCTGTATGGCCTTTCTGGCGATGATTAACTGATGCTCAGCAAACATCCGCCACTTATCGACGGCAACGGGCGTGTCACCGATCCGAACTTTAATCAAATCAAGCCTTGGCCCTTTATTGATGTTGAGCTGCCAGGATTCATTGAATACACCCATCACGCCTAATGCGACGGACATCGTTTTCGTTCCCCCTGTGTAATTTGCAATGACCGTGCAAGCATCGCCAAAGGTCACGTAGAGCTCTCTCTTTACAGCAAGAAGGGCTTTGTAACATTCGTCCAGATCATCCGGATCATTCACTTTTATGATTTTCCATTGATCGCCGGATAGTCCTGTTTGGGCAATAATGGATGGGCCTTTGGGATTACCCGTAAAAAATTCGTTAGAACATTTTGGGCATTTCGCCCTGCGCTTATCTCCGCAAGGATCGCCCGGATCGTCAATCAGGTGTTCACTGCCTTTAGGTCCGGATGAGCAAAAGAAGTAGCAATAGTCCGCTTTCCCTTTTTTTATGGCATTAACCACAGGCTCAGCCGATCCACCGACGGAAAGAATCATGATTTTTTTCATTGGCATCCTCGAATTAGTATTTAAGAAACATTCCAATGTATCTGTTTTGTCATTTCAATGACATTGCAATGCTTCTATTATTCATTTTGTCGGACCATCTCCTTTAACCGCTTTTGCACCACTTTCGGGAATTCTTCGGCCAGATCAAAGAGCTTTTCCCTATCCAGTCGGTCCAGCTCCAGCTCGTCGGCAAACGGGACGCGCTTGCGCAGGTAAATCGTATCCAGAAGCGCTTTTTCAGGCGAGGCCAGATTATAGCCGTCTTTGACCTCGTAGCCGTTAAACAATCGTGGCGCGATGCGGGAAAACTCGATGGTAACACCACCTGCGGCGACATTGCGCGATTGCCCCACCGCCGTTTGCAGCGTCAGCACCGTGCAGACCGTTGGGGCTTGCAGCAAAACGCCGTGGCGGTTGAGCGCCCATTCGCAGGAGATGTAAGACGGCGTTCGCAGGAAGCAGGCCAGCTCTTCAATGCCGGGCCGCGCTTCGCGCAATGTGTTGAGATAAACCCCGCGCGTTACGCGTTCGACCAGACCCTTGTCTTTAGCCCGCGTAAGAAACACGTTGGCGTTGGCGGTGAATTTCTCCACGTCGGCGTAGCGAAACATCGGCGGCAGTTGTTTTAAAATGGAAACGGAGGTCATGGCAGGCAAACCCCCTTGTCATGCAATTCTGCGAAGAGAGAACGCGCCGCGTCCAGAAAACTCAAGTATTTCTGCTGGCGATGAACATCCAGAACGTCCGGAGGCAGAAAGCGCGACAAATCCTGTTCGATGGCGTCGAGCATCATCGCTTTTTCTTCCTTCGATGGTTTGATGAAAAATGAGAAAGAGCTGTCAACGGTCTTTTCAAAGTGAGCCATTTTCGGTCGTGAAAAGTGAGCCACCCGGTCCTCATGACGGGCTCACTTCCACCCCCTCCTTTCCGACTTTTCCACGGAGCCT